>Ga0172373_10002654_pt1 | contig 27041 bp, 20 predicted proteins | sample Lak10m_2_FD_114546 | JGI IMG/M metagenome (GOLD analysis project Ga0172373, IMG submission 114546) | Freshwater microbial communities from Kabuno Bay, South-Kivu, Congo - kab_092012_10m | ecosystem: Environmental > Aquatic > Freshwater > Lake | place: Democratic Republic of the Congo...
AAGTTGCCGTTGTATTTGAGTTTTTTTGAGTTTGTCCATAATGTCAGAAAACGCGGTAAGGGCTTGCTGTCTTCGTTACTGGCTGTTTTAGTTAAAAAGACCCCGAAACCCATATAGAGCCTATTTGTTTATCGCTACGGAGGTTGGGCGCAACTGCCAGGGACGGCTGTTGCGAGTTGCCACGGATGGCTTGTAGATGCTAAAGGTGAATGATGCGAGCAATTCGGTAGCGGCTTGTGCAATACAGGGTATTGCGCTGACGCGGACGATTTGCGGATTAGTGCGCTAACGCTTCTTATTGGCGATGCAAGTATCTTGCAATAAATATCCTGATCAATTTGTAGTCAATTTAACTAAACTCCAGAATTTACGAACAGTTAGCGTGTAAGGCGCCAAATTAGTGACAAGGTTATCCACAGATTTTGTGGATAACTAACCTCAAGCCATTGTTGTTTTTTTCGTAGATGAAAAAGCCCAAACCAATCGAGTTAAAAAGCCCCCACAGTAGTAACACTTCACTTGCCATACAATTTCCCTGTCCCATTGTCCTGGCAGATAGCCAATATAAATGGCTAATTAGAAGGTGGCCAAATTACATTGTAGTTCACATTATTGGCTATAGGGATTATAGTTAGCTAAATTGAGTATACCCATTTTAGCTATCTTACTATGAAAGTCGCCAGAATTTATCTCCGCGTCAGTACAGACGAACAAGACCTTACCCGCCAAACCGACATCGTGCATAGCGCACGGGCGGAAGGGTATTACATTGCCGGTATCTACCGTGAAAAGGCATCTGGCGCCCGTGCGGATCGCCCCGAACTGCTGCGGATGATTGCTGACCTACAACCGGGCGAAGTGGTCGTGGCCGAGAAAATTGACCGCATCAGTCGCCTCCCTTTGGCCGAAGCCGAGCAACTGGTCGGATCGATTCGGGCTAAGGGGGCGAAGTTGGCCGTTCCGGGTTTGGTCGATTTGTCCGATTTCGCGGCTGAGGCCGACGGTGTGGCGAAGATCGTCCTGGAATCAGTGCAGGAATTGTTGCTCAAACTAGCCCTGCAAATGACGCGTGATGATTACGAGACCCGGCGTGAGCGGCAGTGCCAGGGCGTCCAGCTTGCCAAGGCCGCAGGCAAGTATGTTGGTCGTATCCCTGACACCACGACCCATCAGCGTATCGTCGCGCTACGGGAAGCTGGTCATACCATCAAACGGACTGCTGAGCTTGCCGGATGTAGCGAAAGCCAGGTCAAGCGGATATGGGCAAACCATAAAGCCAATACTATAGAGTAAGCGGACAATCCCTTTTTAATGCGGGTTGTTGAAATGAAGAACAGTGGCGTTATGCCGAGCGTTTTGCCAAGGAACCGGTTAAGACCGCGCTCTATGATATATTGACCATGTCAAACGACGTTCAAATTTTCCAGTAGTTAGATATGACATTGATATTATTTCATATTCCTACTTTTTAGCTAAAAATTCAACTGATTAATGGTAAATACTGGAAGCCATTTACATTACCGTGTCTATTCAGGACACAGAGTATTGTTTTTTTATTGTCGGTTAGACGGGACTGAACCGTTTGGTTGATATGGATAATCTCCTTGAATACAGAAAAAAATGGTAATGAATGCGGCAAAAATTGGACTAGAGAACTATTTTTATTTTTTGGTTAAAAACACGGTTTTCTCATGTAAAAATAACACATTTGCCATTCGTTTTTAAAAATGTGGCGGTCATCAGACATCGATATTGATTGGCTTCACCTTAATATGACGATTGGAAGCAGCCAATATTTTAAGTTGTTCATAAAAATGAGTGAAAATTTCACTATTTATTAGGTAATGCTTCATTTTATTCGTTTGGAATAATTGATAGACTGTTAAGTTATGTTGCGCCTTTGAACGTAGCGTAATCGCTTGATGGCGTTCCATAACATTAATATCTAAACGTTTCGATGAAATTTAATCCCCAAAAAAGCACATTTGGCCGCCATGAAACATTCCCGCTCCGTTATGGGTGGCTGACCAAAGCCATTCAGACGGTCAATAAACAAGGCGTTACAAACATCTTCAAGCAACCCGAAGCGGCCATGATTGAATTGGGGCTTGGAAAGAACATGGTCAACGCCCTGCAATATTGGTTACAGGTGACCGGGGTGATGAATTTTAACGAAGGTGTGGCGCACATTACGGATTTTGGCGAGGCCTTCCTCGGAGAAAACGGCGACACTTATTTGGAAGATGAGACGACCATTTGGATCATCCATTGGCGCATAGCCTCCAATCCTGAACTGGCAACCGGATTTTTTTGGTTTTTCAACCACTTTTCAATACCACGTTTTAAAAGCAGCGACGTGCTACATTCGTTAGTGGATTTTGTTGGCCAAGAGCTGAAAAGCCGTTCTGAAAGCACCTTAAAATCCGATGTTTCAACGCTATTGCGGATGTATTCACCCACTGCCGCCAGCCGCAACGATGAGCATTTGGATTCCCCCATGTCCTTATTGGGTTTGCTCTCCAGTGATGTGTCTGGTGGCTATCTGAGCCAGCGCACGGTACGCCCCTTCTTGCCACCTATGGCCTTACATTTTGCGTTACAAAGCCGCTTTGCCGAGCAATCCCAGCAAGCCGCGTTGCCAATCAATATCCTACTGTATGGCGGGGACGGCTATCCTGCTCCGGGTGCCGTTTTCCGTTTGAACGAGGAAGGGTTAATGGGCGCGTTGACCAATGTGATGGAAACCTATCCGAATTGTTACGAACTACGCGAAACTGCCGGATTGCACCAACTGTACCGGAGAAGCCCTCTACTCAAAGAAACGGATTTGTTGACAGCTTATTATCTCGGCAACTGCTCCCTGCGTTGCTCTACCTCCTGCATCCCTGCAGTCGAAGGAAGATCGGCATGAAACCATTGGACAACTTCGTTTCAATACGAGGGGTGTATGCCCGTTCAGTTAATTTGTTGCGCGACGGTAATGACTTAGGTCTATTACAAGCTTATTTGCCGACAGCAAAAACCCTGCAAACGCTAGCACAATTCAAATCAGGTTTTACCAAGCATCCGGCAGAACGGGCTTATGCGCTCATCGGCCCCTACGGTTCTGGAAAATCAGCGTTCGCATTATTCCTTTCGTCCTTACTCGCTACTGAAGAAAGCCAGGCAAGGCACATTGCCTCTAACAAACTTAAGGCGATTGACCCGGTTACTTCGGCAGCCTTTGACAAAGCCGTTGCCGGCGGCAGCGGCTTTTTAAGGGTCAGCGTCAACGGCACGCCCGACTCATTAATTAGACAACTCCTGCTGGCTTTAGCGGACAGCATGGCGCAAGCGGGATTTGATCAATCTAGGGTAGCCATCATTAAAGCCGCCGCCGTTCCGTCCACCCCAATGGACGAAGTGTTAGCCCATCTGCAAGCAACCCAAGACTGTTGGGCTAAAATGGGCGGTTCAGGGGTGTTGCTTACCGTTGATGAGCTGGGTAAGTTCCTCGAATACGAGTCATACCACCCACAGCACCGCGAAATCCATCTGTTGCAACTTTTGGCGGAACATGCAAGGCAAAGCCATGATGCACCCTTACATGTTGTTGTCTTGTTACATCAGGCGTTTGAATATTACACCCATCGGTTAGGCAAGCATTTGCGCGATGAATGGCAAAAAGTCCAGGGGCGTTATAACGCCATTGCTTTTTTGGAACCTGCCGAACAGACGCTAAAAATAGTCGCGGCGGCGTTTGATCAACAGCATGGGCTGACCGCTTACCTGCATACACAGCTTAATGAGTGGACTAAGCAACTGTCCACAATGGGGGCGTTGCCGCAAAACCTTCCCGACTCCCAGACACGGGGCATTTTTCAACAATGCTATCCGCTGCATCCATTGTCCCTCTTGATTTTGCCGGTGCTGTGCCAAAAAATTGCCCAAAACGAAAGGACATTGTTTTCTTATTTGGGCAGCACCGAACCCTTCGGGCTTAAAACTAGGCTAGGACAATTGGAAATAGGATCATGGGTTTTTCCCGCTGAACTCTATGATTATTTCATTGCCCAGCAAATGGGCGGATTTTCTGACCCGCTGACCTATCGACGGTGGCTAGAAGTGGTCACCGCCCTGGAGCGTTTTGATGCCGCTCCCGATGATGATGCCGTGCAGTTGCTGAAAACCATTGGCCTGTTGAACCTGATCGGTGGCCAACGCGGACTTAAGGCCAGTCCAGACATCTTACGGCTGCTGTTTGGTGACGATTTGGACGCTTTGCTGAAACGCTTAACAGCCGCTTCCATCATCCATTTCCGCCAATACAACCAGGAGTACCGCGTCTGGCAAGGCAGTGACTTTGACTTGGACGAAGCCCTGGAAAGCACCGTAACCGAATTTGCGGGCCAGCCCATCGTGCCGATCCTAAACAATCTGGCACCTATCCCGCCGATGGTGGCCCGCCGTGTCAGCATAGAAACCGGATCATTACGCAGCTTTGCTGTCCGGTTCGCCTCTAAAAATCATCCGCATTCCCAAAACAACGATGGACTCGTGCTAGTCATCTACCTGACCGAAGACGATGAAAAAACCCATGCCAGCCAATTTAAAGGCCAAGACATTGTTGCCGTGTGCGGTTTTGATCAGCACGAGCAGCTTAGGGAAACCGTGCTTAACAAAATGGCTTTGGATGAATTGCCTAAACGCTATGCAGCCTTGCATCAAGACCCGGTTGCTTACCGGGAATACCTAGTCTGGCTGACCCATGCCGAAACAGAAACCGCCATACGGTTCATGAATTTGCTGGCTGAACCTAAAGAGCTGGGTTGGTATTTCAACGGCAAAAAACAAACCGTGACAAGCCTCCGCGATTTACAAAGCCGCTTATCAGCTTGGCTAGAAACACAGTGTTACCCATTATCACCGTTATTACGCAACGAGCTGATTATGTGGGAGCAACCTTCAGCCAGTGCCAACACCGGGCGCAACCGTTTAATCCACGGCATGCTGGCCGCACCCGGCCAAGAGAAGCTAGGCATCAGCAAAACCCCGGCAGAAATGAGCCTGTACTTGTCCTTGCTAAAAGCCAGCCGTTTGCATCGGTATGAAGGGGGCGTTTTAGGTATTTATCCGCCCGATGAACACTATGACCCCTGCAAGTTACACCCCGTTTGGGAAGGCATCACGGACTATCTGGGCGATAGCGGCAAGCAGGTTCAGGTAACAGCCTTGTATCGTTTTTTACAGGGCCGCCCCTACGGTATCAAGCAGGGTGTCTTGCCTGTTCTATTGATAGCCTATCTCCTGAGCTACCGCCGGGAAGTCGCGCTCTACCAAGAGGGCGTGTATTGCGCCCAACTGACGATGGAACAAGCTGAACTATTGTGCAAACGCCCCGAATTTTTTGCATTGGAGCGGTTTGACCTAGGCGGATTGCGCGGCGAGCTGTTCGATAAATACCTAAATTCCGTTATCGGCAACATCTCCGCCGATGCCACCTTACTTGATATTGCCAAGCCGTTGGTCAATTTTGCAGCCCGTTTGCCGGACTACACCAAACAATGCAAAACAATAAGCCTTGAAGCCGTGCGGGTCATGGCGGCATTCACCCATGCCCAAAGCCCCGGTGTGTTGTTGTTTAACGCATTGCCGCAAGCCTTAGGATTAGCCCCAACCGATTTTCTTAACGGTGAACCTGCGCTGGTTGAGCAGTGCATCCAAAAACTGGTGGGTGTGCTGCGGGAATTGCGGGGCGCTTATGATGCGCTGCTCAATGACTGGCAAGCGTTATTAAGCCAATCCTTGTTGCAGGAAAGCATTACCGATTTGTCTAGCCTTCGTGAAAATCTAACCCACCGCTATCGCGGCTTAGACACTTACACACCGGACAAAATGGGCATCGGCGCGTTTATTCGCCGCTTGTGCGATCCCGGTTATCCCAGTGACCAAGCCTGGCTGGAATCTACCGCCGCACTGCTAGGTAAAGTCCCGCCGCAAAAATGGAAAGAGGCCAATCGCATTGAAGCCCAATTCAGGTTGCAAGAACGCGCTGGGCAATTGCATGAGCTGGAAGCTTTGCGCCTGACATTGCCCAATAAAACGCAGGACACCAATGCCGTGCTGTTGCGCCTAGTGGATACCGATGGCCAGGAAATCAGCCGGACGATTTGCCAGACTGAAGTGCAACGTGAAACTGCCAGGACCAGGGCGGAAGGCATCGCCGAGCAATTAAGGCCATTTGATGAAAGCGAACGGCTGGCGATTATCGCCGTCTTAATCAGCAGCGGCTTTAATGCTGCAAAATGACCCGACAGGTTTACCAATGGGACAAAAAGACATCATCTCCAAACAAATTTTCAAACGCATCCTCGTGGATGTGGCAACCTATATATTCAAGTTGCAATTAGACACAGTTGAGCTGCTCGAAACTGAACAGCAACGGATAGAAGATCGGCGTGCGGATCTGCTGGCAAGGGTTAGCGACAGTGATGGCAAGGCATTTATCCTGCATATCGAAATCCAAAACCAGAATCAAAAAGATATGCCGGACAGAATGTTGCGCTATTTGACCGACATCCGGCTTGGTTATCCCGATGAAGCAGTTTTTCAATATCTGCTGTATATCGGCAAACGCGCATTGTCCATGCCTGGCCAGATACAAACGCTACAGTTGCAGTACCGCTACACGGTCATCGATATGCACGATATGGATTACCAATTTTTCATCAACCAAAATAGCCAGGATGCGATAATCATGGCGGTGCTATGCGACATGAAAGACAAGCCCGCCAAAACCATCATTCATGAAATTATTGTCAAGCTAATCGCCCTAACGCGCGACGACAGCAAACGCTTGCGGGAATACCTGAGCATGTTGGAAATATTGGCCAGCAACCGCAACATTCATCTGGACATACAGCAGGAGTTTACAATGTTACAAGTAGAAATTGAAAAATTGCCTAGTTTTATTATGGGTCAGGAGAAAGGCATGGAAAAAGGTGAGCGGAAAAGAGCTTTAATGATAGCCAAGCAATTAATCAAAAAGAATTTCCCTATTACGGAAATAGCCGAGATAACCGGCCTTGAAATCGCCGAATTAATTGAACTTGAGGACGAAAACTCAAACAACGGCTAAACCTCGGCCCGGACATAGTGCCGATATTCGCCTGGTTTTACCGCACCGATGCGAGGATGGCGCGAGCCAGGGTTTGGAAATCCCAATCACCTTTTTAGCCTACAAAAAAGGCCAATCCATGAACATACAACTGCAACCCGAATTCGACGAAATACTACAGCCACTTGGCCATGATGCGGCGGCCTTTTTTTTGGCGGCCAGTCTCTACCATGCCAGAAAAATAAGCTTTGCCAGCGCCGCCCACTTGGCGGGATTAGATTTCGAGGCGTTTAAAGCGCGTTTACAAGAACATTTCGGCCTAGGCTACATCATGGCTGACGAATGTGTTATGGCTGACTTAGAGATTGTAGCGAATATGGCGGGCCGATGAAAATCGTGCTGAATACCAGCCCGATCATTTTTCTGGGCAAGATAGACGCGCTGAAACTTTTATCGGCCTGTGCCCATGAAACTTATGTGCCGCAAGGCGTTGTTGCAGAACTGCATGAGCATGAGCTGCCCGCGTTTATTCAAGCACACGCTTTGTCGGAGGTCGGCCTAGGCTATGTGAGAGGCGCATTAGGTCGATTGCATCAAGGCGAACTTGAAGCAATTGTTTTAGCCAAAGAACTGGCCGCTGATTATGTCGTTTTAGACGATTTGTTGTCCAGACGTAAAGCACAGCGTTTAGGTTTACAAGTCATCGGCACGGTAGGCCTGCTGCTATGGATTGAAAAAAAGCAGTTACTGGATGCCGGGCAAACGTGGGAAAAATTACAACAATTGACGGAGCGGCATGGCATGTATTTGTCACCATCACTACGCGAACAACTTAAACAACAACTGCTAGGCGGCCATTAACGATGACGGACACTAACAACCCCGTAAGGCATCTGCTTGGCTTGTCCGGTGGCAAGGACAGTGCGGCTTTAGCCATCTATCTGCGTGACAAAGTGCCGGACATGGAATATTTCTTTGCCGATACAGGGGCGGAATTGCCTGAGACCTTAGAGTTTGTTGACCTGATGGAAGATTACTTGGGCAAAAAGATTATTCGGCTAAATGCAGGAAAAGATTTTGAGTATTACTTGAAATTACATAGCAACTACTTGCCTTCAGCACAACAAAGATGGTGCACTATTAATTTAAAACTAAAGCCTTTCGAGCAATTTGTTGGCGAAGATACTGTGATTAGCTATGTCGGAATTCGGGCAGATGAACCACAGCGGGAAGGCTATATTTCGACTAAGCCGAATATAAAAACATGCTTTCCTTTTAAAGATGACGGGTTAGTAAAAGCCGACATTATGCGGATTCTGGATGAATCGGGTCTCGGATTGCCTAAATACTACGAATGGCGTAGCCGTTCTGGATGTTACTTTTGTTTTTATCAAAGGAAAATCGAATGGGTTGGTCTTTATGAAAACCATCCAGAAAAATTTGAAATGGCTAAACAATTTGAGAAATACGACGAAAAAACAAGCAAACGCTATACCTGGTCTCAAGGTGAATCGTTAGATGAATTGATTGCCAGAAAAGATGAAATAAAATCAAAGTTTGCTTTGAACAATAAATCTGTAAAACCAAAAACTTTAATGGACGCTGTACTTAAGGACAGCGAAGATGATGATGACGATGATAGCTGTTTAATCTGTATGTTGTAGTAGTGGAGAGCACATTATGAAAAAGTGGAATTCAAGCCCGCATCCGATCTCTGATCTCAGGGATTGGTATCAAAATAATCGGCTGGAACTACGTCCCGATTTTCAACGTAGGGAAGTTTGGAGCGAGGCCGCCCGCATTATGCTGATGGATACCATCCTGCGAAATGTACCTATGCCTAAAATATTCCTTTCCAATTTAATCAAGGATGAACACACCTATCGCACTGTCATTGATGGGCAACAGCGCATCAGTGCCATCCTGGCTTTTTTACGCAATGAGTTTTGTTTAAAAAAGCCCTATGAAGGTGAATACAGTAACCTGTTTTTCAGAGACCTGCCGGACACAGTAAAAACGGATTTTTTCAGTTATACGATTGACTTCAACGAGGTTAGCGGCATTTCGGATGAAGAACTGAGAGAAGTTTATTCAAGGGTCAACAAATATACTTTTGCGTTAAATAAGCAAGAACTAAGGCGGGCAGATTATCCAGGCAAATTTTTAAAGCTATCCGATGATTTAGCTTTGAACGAATACTGGGATACAGCGCGAATTTTTACCGTAGCAAATAGAAGAAGGCTTGGCGATGTTGAATTTGTTTCGGAGCTGTTAGCTGGATTAATTGGTGGTGCCCAAGACAAAAAGCAAACTTTAGATGATTTTTATCAGCGATACGCTGAATGGGATGATGAGGAATTGGATAATGTGCAAAAACGTTTTCTAGCGATTTTAGCTGATATTGAAAAATTATTTGCCTTTAAAGATAAAGGCATAGCGCAAACCCGTTTTCGGCAAAAAGCGGATTTTTACTCACTTTTTCTAGCCATCGATTCTTTGCATAAAGAAAGTTATTCCTTATATAACAAAGACCTAACTTACCTATCTAAAGACTTAGAAATTTTGGATGAACATATTGCTCCGAGCATTTTTGTAAGGGCTTTAAGCGAATATGCGAGACGTTGTTTATCCGATGCTAATTCAAGATCAAGCCGATTATGGCGGCAAGCATTTTTAAAGAAAATTTTAGCAGGTACTTATATTGGCATCCCTCCTACGGCATGGAAAAATGAGCATTCGTTCGCATCTATTTTGTACGATATGAGCATGGAAGGCACCATCATGGGTTGCCCTCCTGCCTGTTATACCTGTCATATTTGCGAAGATGAAATACAAGAGGAATCCTTAGACGAGCGTATTCTTGTTTGGCCGCCAAATTCCAGTGTATTTCAACTAAGCAATGCGGAATGGATTCACGCTAATTGCTATAGTGAAAACTTAGGTTATCACACCGAACAAATAGTCAATCCAGATCAAAATGACTTGTTTACCGAAGATTCAATAGATACCACAAATATCAATCAAATAGATTTATTTACTAGTGACAATGGACGCTAATCATGAGCATCTATCTATTTCTTCGCGAAAAAGATCAAAAGCAATTCTACCACTTGATCAATGAAACCCTGAAAACTGATTCGGGGCAACAATATGAAATTACTGACAGGATTAGTGCGGGAGGCAATGCCGTCGTTCATAAATGCCTTAATAGCAGTACAGGCGAAGAATACGCCATAAAATTTCAATTAGACCACAGGGCGAATCGCTTAAAACGGTTTTCACAAGAACAAAAACTTTTACAAAGATTGCACCATGAACATTTAATAACCTATCACGATCATGGCACGGTGAATTCAGAACAAATAAAAGGGAAAAACAAGAGACCTTCAACAATACCATTTGTTGTCATGGAGCTTGCAGAAGAAACCTTATTTTCTCAAACCAAAAACGAAAAGATCAGCAGTGAAATTTATTTTGCTCAGTTTAGAGGCTTGTCTAAAGCGCTTGCCACCTTGCATCAACACGCCATACACCGCGATATAAAGCCGGACAATATCCTCATTTCCGGCGAACGATGGCTCTTAAGCGATTATGGACTCTGTGCTTTTTTAGACGATGATAAGGAGCAGCTTACCAAACTGAATGAAATAGTAGGACCAAGGTTTTGGATGTCTCCAGAAGCCAATAACCGCAGTGTCGGTAAAGACGATGACATCGATAAATCTTCTGACGTTTTTCAGTTAGCGGCTGTGTTTTGGTTTGTTGTCAACAAAACCCATCCGACCGGGGTTTTAACCAAAAACGATTGGCAAGGCCCGGAAAAGTTATTCGATCCTATCTTCAAAGCACTTCACTATGATAAAAAAATTCGCCCAAAAGATGGGGAAGCGTTTTCAAAGCAAATTGAAGATGCAATATTTTCTTAAACCTTTAGAAGGAAAAGAAGCGTGGCTTTAATAGGGAATCAGACCTTTGCGTTATCAAGGTGGTGGGCAAGCAAAACAATAGAGCTTGTGAAAACAGACAGAAATATCTTTTCAAAAAATAAGCTTAGAGAAATTAGGCGGGAGTTGATTGCTGGCACTAATCAAATTAGCGGCATACAAGGATGGATGCTATCAGCTCAATTGATTTGCAATATCAAAACGGGAGAATACGAATTGACGAATTTCGCCCGCGCTCTTTTAGATAATGACCCCAAACTGGATAAATCAGCTTCTTGGTGGGCAATCCATTTATCAATTTGCTTTTCAGAAAGAAGAGACCCCTATCATCAATTCTTTTGTAATTTGGATAATCTATCTAAAGATTGGCAATTACTGGATACATTAAAGGAAAAAATTTACTCGAAGATTGAGAGTGCGGCAAAAGATAGCATTGATAAGAACTTAGATGCATTCTTAATATGTTCAAAGACAACCGCCCCCTAGCCGATCTTGGCCTTATAGAAATCAGTAAAATCCGGGAAGAGGGTATTTGCGTCCGCTTAGGTTCATCTAAGCTGACCGATGTTTGTGCCATTCATGCTTTGGCTATGTTGCGTTTTCATCAATTGAAAAGCCGTTCTACTGTCACTTTCTCAGAATTAATGGCTATTGGGTTGGCGAATTTTTTATGTAGCCGCCCCGAAGATTTGCGTTTGCAATTGCGGCGAATGCACCAAAGCCAACAATGGCAAGACTATTTTAGTTTTAACGAAGCCGTCAATAACGATTCTTTAGCCTTTGCCGATAGTTGCGACCCTAAAAAGACCTTGTTATTGCTGTTGCAACAAGGTGAAGACACTTGGTTGTAAGCTACACTAACGAATTAATTATTAGCCCCTCCTATAAGCCAAGGCGCAACGAAATAATGCAAACAGCGTTTTTAAACCGGACTTTGACGGATGTCCTTGCCACTTACCATGCCCCTGAAATCCGCTACCGACATTTGGCTTTTTCCTGCAAGGAGTTGGCGTTGCTGAGTTTCTTGACGGAGACCTTAACGGCCTTATTACCGGATTACACGGTTTGGCGGGGCGGTTGCACCGAACCAGGGCCGCCTGTTTCTTGCTCCCGCCCTGAATTTATCGCCGAGGTTTTCGATACCCCGCGCAATGGCCTCATTATCGAGCAGCCCCATTATTGGTGGCTGTCTTGGCCTATCACTGACAAACAGGCGTTTTGGTCGGCACTCAGCGCGAGACAAAGCTGCCATCCGGTTATTGTAGTGTTTGTGGAAAATAATGACTTTGCCGAACTTAATCAGCAGTATTTTATCGGTCGAGAGTTGTCAGGTTTACCTGTCAAATTATGGGTTTCAACCAAAACGGCTTCGATAACGCAAGGATTTTTATAATGCACGTTTCCGACCTGATAGAAATCAACGCCGCGCAAACCGATGCGGCTGTCGTGGTTGACCGGAGTCTAGCCAACCCGAATTTAGTGGCTTGCTTTGCGCCGACCAAGGCTTCCACGGCAGTATTGGCGCATTTGCAAAAAGCGGTGTTGCCGCAAGCGACTCAAGAAATGCGGGCCATCAATTTGTTTGGCAATTACGGCTCCGGCAAAAGCCATCTTGCCGTGTTAATTGCGCAATTGTTCCGCGACGGTTCCGGTAGCGCTGAATTTACCGGTTTATTTCAACGTTTAAGCAACGCCGGACAAGCACAACTAGCGACAAATTTACAGCATACTTTTCTAGCAGCAGGCGACCCGGATGCAAAACCGTATTTGCTGGTCACGCTCTATGGTTCGGAAACACCGTCCTTGCCGGCCAAATTGTATGAGGGGCTGTACGATGCGTTAACCCGGCATCCCACATTGGACCCCAAAACAATATTACCAACCACGGAATATGAGGTTTGCCTACAACGTTTTGATGAAATAGCCAGTGGACAACCTGATCTCGCCGATGCCGAATTATCGGGCTGGCAACTAGCAGAGCATTATTTAACTACGGCGGAAATGCGGACAGGATTAAAACAACACCAGCCTCAAGCATTGGACGACTTCAAACGCTGGCATGAGAAGGTATGTTTAGGTTCTCCTTTTAATCCGGCGAGTCAAGGCGGCAAAAGCTTTATTGAAGCTTATCAAGAAGCGGGCAAAAACCTTGCCGATCAATACAGCTTTGGCGGCATTTTGGTGATCTGGGATGAATTTGGCAATGCCTTGGAGGACTTAATTATCAATCCGCACCGTCATCCCGTGCAGGAGATAATGGATTTGCAGCGGTTCGTCGAAACAGCCTGTGCGCCTAAACTGGGACACACGGTGTTTATTGGCCTAACCCATGTTTCGTTTGTTGAATACGCTACCCGAACCGGAGCGAACGAAGCGGTTAAAAACCGTTTGGAGGCCATTTCAGGACGATTTAACAAACCGTTTAAAATTGAACTGAATGCCGCCGAAAGCGAAGGCTATCATTTGCTGGGTATGCAAAAAGCGTGGACAACAGTTGGCACCCAGCACTGGCAACAAATGCAAATAGCCCGGCAAGCATTGTTGGAAAGCTGTGCGGCATTGCCGCTGTTTAAAGTGTTGGGTACGCAACTTGCCGATATGCCGGAAGAGGTTTATCCACTGCATCCGGTCATGGCCGCGGGTCTGTTTGCACTTTCCGATTATGCCCAGTCTAACCGCACCGCCTTAACCTTTTTCAGAGATAATGCCGATAAGCTTCTAGCGCGAGAACTTGAACCTGAAACCTGGTCTTGCAAGGAGTTAGTCCGGTTACCGAATTTAGCCGATTATTATGCAGACAACCTAAAAGAAAAAGCCGCTACTGATTGGGAGCGCTATCAACGGGCTTTAGCGAGGATTCCCGCCGATTTGCCCGCTTCGGAATTGCAAGCAAAACAAGCCCTATTAAAACTATTATTGCTGGCGCAACTGCTCGGTGAAAATTTTCAGGCGACGGAACTGTTTCTAGCTTGCACGCTATATGATGCCAAGCCAAACACGTCCGCCGCCACGGAATTGTCCAAGGATTTAGCCTGGCTGAAAGCGGCGGAGTTAGTCTGGAAAAACGACGTGACCGGAGAGTGGCTATTGCTAGGCGATTCCGGTGTCAATGTGGAAGCTTTGATTGCAGATAAGTTAAACCTGTTTGCCGGGCGTAATCCTGAAACACTGTTGAAGGATCATGCCGACATGATGACCGATTTATTGCCAATGGTCGGCGTGCATGATTTGGAGCCATCAGTTTGCGGCATTGTCCGGTCATATCAGGTCAGTTTGTTGACACCACCGATTAGTAACTCGCTTAAACTGGAAAAGCTCACAGTAAGCGCACAGGTTTTTCTGGTGTTGGCAAAAGATGCCGAAGAAATAGATGTGGTTAAGAACAGAATTTCGGAGATGAAAGTAGCCCCCATTTACTTTTGGTTGCCGGTCGCCGGAATCCGTTCTGAATCCGTTAATATTGAAGGCAAGGATTTTAAATTAAGCGGTTTGTTATGCCGTTATTTGGCGTTACAAGTGTTGCTGAAAGAAAAAACCGCCAGCGATGATTTGCGCCGTCAATTGACGGCGAAATGGGAAAAAAATCGCCAGGATTTGGTGAAAATTTTGCGGGTACTCTATGGACGTGACGGATTAACGAGCGGCAAAAGCCAAATTGTTCAGGCAGGCACAACAAATAACCTGCCCTGCAATAGCTGGCATGAATTCCGTAGTGTTCTTGCGAAGAAGATACAAGGACTGTATGACCAGGAAATCCCAATCCGCGCCAATAATATGAACAGGCTCAACGATGAAAAATATACCGGCAGCAGCAAGGTACAAAAAATCGTAGAGCGCATTTTGGATTTCGCCAACAACCCGACGTATCAGACTGATTTGCTGGGTGAAGACAAGGAAACGAGTGAACCATCGGCATTGATTGATGGTGTGTTAGGCGTTAATCAGTTGTTTATTCAGCGGTCTAGCGGCTGGGATATTAAAAAAATAGAAGAATCCGACGGGAAGGTGAAAGAGGTTTTAAAACTGTTGCATGATAAATTGTTGCGTAAGCGCGAACAGCCCTTTTTAGTAACAGAATTGCGTGACGAGCTAATTGCCCCGCCGTATGGCTTGCCTGCCTGTACCTTGGCACTATTTGCAGCGATTGCGGTGCGCGATGAGGTTAAACGTTTGCGCTGGTCGGACAGCAAAGCATCGTTTGCCGATAATCTGACTGAAGCCTTTAATGAAAACAGCAAGCTATCAATCAGACGATTCGAGTTCAGCACGAAACAATTGGCTATTTTGACCGCACTCAGCCATTTCTTTAAATTGAAAAAGATGGATCAACAATCTTTTGAAGAATTTGCCGTTGAAGTGGTGCAAGCGTTACGCAAATTTATAAATGAACAGCCAGACGCAATAAAGAATTCTGGGCAACTTAATGGGCAAATCAAAGAGCTAGTCAAATTTTTACAACAGATCGGTAAAAGCCAACAAGATGTCTCCGAGTTTTTGCTGAAATTATTGGCCTTGGATAAGGCAACTGAACATACGGTTGTCACTGAGGGACAGGGTAAATTAAAAGAACTTCTTGATGATTTCGAGCGCATAAGCAACGCCAAGCAGTATGAGCTAAAGCAAACGGTGCAAGCGGTTTTGCCCACAAATCCAGAAACCCAAAGCCGCTTGATTGCCAATTTGAACCATCATTCTGCTAGTAATCAAGCAAAGGCTTTCGCCCAATTACTTGAAGAGCATGGGCAAGTTGACGAAATTTGTCCTGATAAAATTACTCAGGCATTGTTGAACAAACCGACTGAACATTGCACGGAAACTGAAATCGGCGAATGCCGAGGAATCCTAAAGACTTTAGTTGAACATCATCAACAGTCCCCGCAGATATATCCGCCAGCAAATCAGATTGCCGAACCCATTGCCACTAAAGAACAATTAATCTTTTCATTGCAAAAATACATTCAGGGTTGCGGGCTTTCGAATAGCGACATCACGGCGGCATTACGGACTGTTTTAGCTGACTACGAGTAACACGATGCCTGTACAGCTTATCCGTGATGAATTCGATATAGACAACCATGATGCAGTGGTTGTTAAAACAGCTGGCGATGTTTTGCCTGTGATGCAGCATATTGACCAGCATTTGAAATCTAAGACGGAAACCCTGCTAAGGGTGCGTTTGAACAGTCAGGCTTTATGGCAACGTTTTAGGCACTATGAAGGTTATAACGATGTATTGCCGACCTTACATCTGATACCCAGGGTTATCTTGGCGCAAAAATGGGAAGCAAGTCTTCCCGATTGGCTTAGTAATCAGTTGATCGTTAGATTGGAGTTATTACAAAAAACCTTTGTCTCTCCAGAAAGTGCGGAACAGTTTGCAGAAAGCGTATTGCAAGCTTGCCTCCCTGAAGTGCTGAACATTAACTATCAAAACTTTATTGCAGCATTAAGCCGTCAAGGAATGGCTCTACATGTTCTGTTAGAAGTCGCACCTCTCAATGACGCATTTTGCCAACATTTGATTTCGACTTTGGGATTTGAACTAAAATCTGCACAGTGGTTTGTCCGTGAATGGCTTAAGGCACAAAATCCAGCAACATTCTTCAAGCATTTTGCTTATCAGCAACATTTGGAACATTTGCGGGGTCTTATCAGCGCCCATCAACTCAATCTCGCATTACCGCCAAAAACTACCGATTCCACCTTGTTGCAAGCATTGCCTGTGATGTCATTGCCCGAAAAACAGGCCAATGGTTTGGTTGATAAATACTTGCTTGCGTTGGATGCGATTGACAGGAAAATCCATACCCATGAAGTCTCTCCTGAAATCTTAGCTGATTGGCTGATTGATTGGCCTAGACTGCTTGACGCCATACAAGAGCGGATTGCTTGCCGTCGTGATTTGCTGACTCCGGCTTTGCTGGCTAAGTTGCAAACGTTCAGTAGCGAGCAGGCTCAAATATTATTGGAAGTATTACAGAAATGCTTGGATGGCTATCCTTTATTAGACGCCTCCGCTACGGTTGATGATGCCATCAATTGGAGTGAGGGGTATTTTGATTATTGTCGCCAAGCGTTTTTGGATAAGCATAGTTTGGATGAAGCCATTAACAGAAGCTTTACGGATTGGTTGCTGGTGGCTCAATCTGCGCGTGTACCCCGCTCAAAACACGATTGGCGGCAATTTTCAGTTAAAGTTAAAGCCTATCTACAGCAGGGCTATGTGGCTGTCATCATTATGGTTGATGCTTTATCGGCACTGAATCAGGATAAAGTGTTGCAGGTGTTGCAAGGGATGGACGGATTAGTTTTGCATCAGGAACAATTGTTTGCACCGCTGCCCACCTTGACTGAGGTGGGTAAAATGGCGGTATTGACGGGTTTGCCTGTCAACCAACAACCGTCTGGAAACCAAGAGGCGACCCTTCGCCAAGTTTATCAAGATTATTTGCCTACACCGGACGCGCTTAAGGTGCTGAAAAGTTGGGAAGAAAGCAATGAACGCTTAGAACGTATCGAAGAAGCGACACAATTATTAGTGTATTTTGAAAACCGTCTGGATGAACGCCTGCATGATTGCCCTAGTTTCAGTAAGCACCGCGACGATATACAGCCGATCATGAACCAAATCAAACGCATGTTGAACAGTTGGCAAAAAGATGCAGGCTTGCTTAACAAAAACATTGTGTTCTTTATCACAGCCGATCATGGCATGACCGTCACCCAAAGCCTTTACCAAGGCCAAGCCATAACTGAATGCAAGGACAGGGCGGTTAAATTAAAAGGCGCAACATCCTTGCCCGATGATTTTGCGTGGCTAGGTGAATACGCTGTACCTAAACAACGATATAGATTGACCTCTAGCGGTTTACTGGCACATGGAGGGCTTACCCCAGAAGAAGTTCTGATACCTTGTATCACATTGTCTTCAAAGCCCCCTCAAGTCGGGGGTACACCATTAGAAATAAAATTGCCGGATAACCAATGTGTGCGGGTGGCGAATCAATGTTGGCAATTAGAAATGCAGCTTATCACCCATGATAAAGATTTAGCGGCTATTGAAATCAGTCTGGCCCAACCTTTTTCAGGCAAGGGAAACGTCGATAGCCTAAGGGCTTATAAAACCCAAAGCTTAATCTTACGCTTCAATTCCACCCAAGAACAAGAGGGCTTTACTGAAATTGAGGTCTTGCTGTCCTATCAATATGCTGGGGCTTATGAACAAGACCATAAACTATTAACGGTTAAATTTCCTGCTTCATTGCTTGAAAAAGATGCAAGAACGCAAAGTTTTGAGGACATGTTTTGACAGCTATAGACCCGCAACAACTCGACGCAAAAATTGCCGCCGCTTTCGGTGAATTGACCATTGATAAGGCATTAGTCCGGCAATTAAAAATCCGTGAAAAACGCACCATTCCCAGTTTCGTTGAGGAATGGCTGATTTCCCGCTTTAAAAAGCCAGATCAAAGTGATGCGGAAATTTATCAGGCCATCACCGACTTCATGAGTCGGCATTTGCCCGCCAAAAATGAAAAAGAAAAAATCAAATACCGCCTACAGTCTGGTGAATCCATTGTTTTGCTGGATCGTTTTGATGTCCGCATAGACATAAAAAAAAGCGAAAAATTACTCACCATTCCTTGTTTGGATGAACGTAATGCTCGCGTTTCGGATGAAGTCTTAAACGCCAACCAAATCTTACTAGAAGGTGGTCAATGGGGTGCGGGGCGTTTGTTTGTTCGACCTGAAGGCAAAATAAACGTGATTGAACTGACCGAATTTCACCCTATGCAATCGGGTAAAGTTCGGCTTGAACAGCTGGTAAAAGCGCGGGAAGAATTTACCACACGGGAATGGATAGCGTTGTTGCTGAGGACGATGGGCTACGAACCCGCCGCTTATAACGAAGAGCAACAAGACCATGTCATCTTGCGCTTATTGCCGCTCTTGCAAAACAACCTGAATTTAATGGAACTGGCGCCCAAAGGTACAGGCAAATCGTTCATTTATTCAAACTTAAGCCGTTATGTTTGGCTGAACAGCGGCGGCGCATTAACCCAAGCGCAACTGTTTAAAAACCTAAACACCAAGGAAGTGGGCTTATTAGGCCGCCATGATTTATTGGTGCTTGATGAAGGCCAGTCGATTAGTTTTAAGGGCGAAGACGACATACAGGCCAAGTTTAAGGATTATTTGGAATCCGGCCATTTCAGCATCGGTAACGATAAAATCACCAGCGAATGCGGGTTGATTGTATTGGCGAATATTGAATTGTACTTAGGTAAACCTCGGCAAAGCGACTATATCCGCCATTTGCCCGACATGTTTCATGAAAGCGCCTTAATGGATCGTTTTCACGGCATTATCCCTGGTTGGCTTATCCCGCGCTTTGAAACCCAAAACGCCGCCCAAGGTTTTGGCATCAAAGCCGATGTGTTTGGTGAATACCTGCATCAACTGCGGACAGTCAGTTTCGCCGAATTTCCGTTCGGCAAACCACCCAACCTGACAGGCGATAGCCGCGATGTCAAAGCCGTGTCGCGCCTTGCTACTGCGTTATCAAAATTATTGCTGCTCAATCCCGAACATCCTGATTATGAAGCTTATGTGTTGAATCCGGCTAAGGATTTGAGGGCAAGAGTCAGGACGCAATTGGCTGAACTTGACCCGCATGAGTTTTCGGCGGAGTTGAGGGTTTATTGAAATAGGATAATTTTCTTGTCATAAAATATGAGTGAATACAACAGGGAACTTTTTATAAATAGTTTGATTTTTAATCACCGCAGTTTAAAAAGGAAACATTTTTGAAAAAGAAAAAAATTGTTAAACCTGATGAAATAATTTCAAATGGTGCGCTTCAGATAGCACGATATGGACAAAATATTGTGTTGAATTCAAACTTGACCAAAGAACAGCATGAAAAAATGCTGCAAAAATGCGCTGAACAATATTCTACTGTTGTTGAAGAAATAGACGAACTTGTTGATAGCATTGTATCTGCTGTGCAAGTGCTGCCTCCAGAGCAACTGCTGCACAGAACTTGGACGAATATGGTGATAGCATTTCAAAATGTTGAAGTAGAAACTGATGTTGGTGCTGAAGAAGCCCATGCGATACGAATGGTTGAATATCTACAAAGCATTATTGCCGCATCACTACCCGCTATAAAGCAGAAAAATGAAGTCTCAGAAGAAGATTGGCAGCATCTTTCCGCACAAATAGAGACGTTATTTCAGAAGGTTAATCTTGAATATCAAATATGTGCTACTGCCAAAAGAAAATTATCTGAGGATAGTTTTGATGACGCAATGGAAGAATTTTGTTTTAAAGCACAAATGCACTGGTGTAATGTGCGAGGTGATAGTTATCAAATCCATCAAGTTCAATCACTTGCAGATTTATTAATTCCTCAGTCAGATATTATCGAAAGAGTTTTTGGAATTTCTGGTGAATTTCTAATAACTGAGTTGCAAAAAATTTGGCATAGCGTAATTTTTGGCCTCAATGAGGCTATGACGGTATCTAATCGTATAAGAATAGATGCTTGTAATGATGTGGAAAAAATGTTGCAGGATCGCAGTTTATCTAAAGACAAAAATGTTCCTGAGTTAATAAAAATTGCGATGGAACAACGAGGTTGCTTGGGTGAGTTTGAATACAGTCTTGGTTGTATATTTGGGATGGACTTGTTTGATGTAGGACTGATAACTAATTTACCTACTTCTTTTTTGGAAGAATTCTCTTGGAAACCTGGTCAAGATGCGGAGTTTTTGGCTGCTGGAGAATTTAGAGGCTGGCCTCTACGGATTTGGCCGACATTTAAGCGCCCTTTTATAAAGCTAGGCGAACGGTATTATTGTTTTGATGAACAATGTTTGTTTGATAATTTTTTCAGGCAACTTGAGAAAAAAGTTTTTTCACACTCTGCTTTGGAAAAGCAAGCTTGGATTGACGGACGAAAAGCATTATCAGAAGCATTGCCGATAAAATATTTTAAAAAACTATTGCCAGAGGCGACAATTTACCAAGAAGCTTACTACCAATCGCAAGCAACGAATGGCGCAAAAAAATGGTGTGAGGCAGATTGTCTTATCAAGTTCGATGATCATTTGTTTGTAATTGAAGTCAAAGCAGGAGCATTTACATACACAGCACCTGCAACAGATTTTCCAGCGTATATATCTTCCTTAAAAAACTTAGTTCAAAATCCTGTTGAGCAAGGGCTGCGTTTCGTCAAATATTTACAGAGTTCGGAAGAAGTTTCTATTTTTGATGCCAAGCACAAGGAAATTGCCAAGCTAAGGAGAGATGCTTTTAGATTAGTTACGATTTGCGCTATAACGCTTGATGCGTTTACCGAAATTGCCGCACAGACTCAACATCTTCATAAAATTGGTGTGGCAGTCGGCAACGATCCAATTTGGTCTCTTTCTTTATCCGATTTGCGAGTTTACGCTGATATATTTCAAAGTCCGCTTGAGTTTTTGCACTTCGTAGAGCAGCGTATGAGTGCAGCAACTTCTAAACGTTTGGAATTAAACGATGAACTTGACCATCTTGGTCTTTATTTAGAACACAACCATTATTATGTCATGTACGCTGATGAAGTCTCGAAAGAGATAGATAAACTTCAATATCATGGCTACAAATCAGAGATAGATCGATATTTCGCTAAAAAATTGATTGGAGAAGAAACACCTGTTTTACCTGTGCAGAAAATGCCTTCTCGTCTACGTGAAGTATTACATTTTCTAAACTCCAGTAAAATCCAAGGGCGAACAAGCATTGCTAGCTATCAGTTAGTGAACTCTCTCGTTTGAAACAAGCCGCTGAAAAGTTAAAAGAAAAGCGTATTACTAAAGCAATTAAAACATCAGGAAAAATTGGCCGAAATGAACCATGTCCATGTGGGAGTGGAAAGAAATTCAAACGTTGCTGTGGCTTTAACAAATGATTTATTGTTAATTTCGGGTAGTCTCTACAAAACAACGCAGGTCAATAAAGTCAACAAGTTGAAATTCTAATTTCTAATTTCTAATTTTTAGGTATTTTTCCTTGGCACTAATCGCCCGCTTCTCATCATCACCATCTCAATATAATCTCCCTTAAACTCCGGCCCAAAGCTAACATGCACGGGTCGGTTTTCGCCATAGAAATACAACCTGTCAAACGGTGTATTTGCCGCTATCCAATCGGCAACTTCGCGCATGTTTTCATCTTCGACGATAAAATCAACCGCTGCGCCTAAGCGCGGGCAGATTAGGTTGCCTTTGCTGTTGCGTTCATGGGCTGCATGTTGGTCAAGTTTGGGGGCGACGCGGTGTTTGATGTGTTTGCCTAATTCGTGGGAGCAAAAACCATAAGTGAGGCGGATCATGCCGAAGTAGTCAATGATTGGGTCGAGTATGTGCGTTGCCAGGTCATACAAGGCAGTGTAGCTGTCCGGCTGCTTGGGCAAGTTTCGGAGTCCCGTGGCGTGTTGGGTTTCGCCGCATTCCAGCAATTGTCGGTAGCTGAGATAACGTCCACAAAGGGTGTCGATGTCGGGAAGGGTTTGGCTACGCACTAATTGGAAGCCGTCAATGACCCAACGGGCGTTTGCCAAGGTTTCTTGAAAGTCATTCGGTTTAGGGCCGTAGCCGGATAAGTCGAACAACCCTAATGCTTGAAGTTGTTCGTCAAAATGCGCTTGTTCGGCATAATTGGGGAATTCTTCGTTAATGAAACGGGATTTCAGGTACAAATAAGAAGGCTCATAGTCTTCACCGTACTGGTAAAGGTCAAAAGTCTGTTCCCGCAAGTTGATTTTGACCCGTTCCAACAAACGCGGTAGCGGCTGGCCGATAAAATCATCGTAGCGCATGAGGCTGAGTTTGCCGGATTGGCTGTGGATTTTGATTAAATCGGCCTGTTCAATATCGCCATAAAGCACCGTTGCGCAGCCTATATAAATTCTTAAGGATACAGGCAAATCGTTGACTTGGCTGCTATGAACATGCAAGGCTGATTCGTTATCGAGATGACCTAAGCCTTGTTCGGCAGCTTGTTGACAGGCGGCGGCGATGCGTTCGGGCTTGCCGAGTTGGAACAGTTCGGCTTGGGCTTGGCTAATAGCCTCTGGGTAATCACCAAAAAAAGCTTTGATGTCGTTTTGTAAGCTGTTGTCTAAGTGCTTATAGGGTTTGCGTCTGGAAAATGCTTGCAAAGCAAAATAGGTCAACAAGTCGTTGATGCGGTTTTGTCGAGCTTGTTGCAGTAGCGCTACGTCGGTGTATTCTTGTAAATAGCGTAAGGCTTTATTCACTGAACCAAAGCCTTCAGTGAGCGCTATGGGATTGGCGATTTCGTTTTTTTCGGGCAAACGGCCTAATATCAAGGTTTGCTGCCAAAGCGGTTCTATCAAGGTTTGATAAAGCTGTTGTCGCTGTGTGGCGCGTGATATTTTTGGGACTTTGGGCAGTAGGGGGCGGGCAGATAGCCGTAAATAATTCCAGGTGCTGCGTTGCCGACCTAATAAAAAACATTGTTCGGCATCGGCGTCTTTAAACACATAGAAGATGCCGGGCGCGACTGGAATAGCTTCCCTATCGAGTACATCTTCCAAAAAACCTTTCAATTCGGCTTGGCTGAAATATTTTTGAAAGGTGCCGCGCTGCGTCAACACACCGTCATTAAAGGCTTGGCCTTTGAAGGCGTTTTGGTTGACCAACATTGCCGCCACCACCAACAGACATTGGCTTAATTCATACGCACCCGCCAAGGCTTCGATACGCTCCTGATAATCTTCGATGACATTGATGACAAATCCCAAATTGACAATATCAGCCCTGTGTTTTGGGTTTTCAGGTGCATAGTGCGGGTCCCAACCCGACACTTTGATATTATTGGCGGTCAAGTTACGCACATCGTCGCCCCGCCCACAACCGTAGTCAAAAACGGACAAAGTTCTGTCCAAGTAGCCATGCCGGGCCAAGCATTGCATAGGAGCTGACAGGTTGTAACGGGATAAGGCGGTCAGGTGCCGGGCGACCGTGGCAGTTTCCTGCTTCTCAAAAGGCGTCGAGTTTCCCTCTTCTTGGTTACCTATGGCCACAAATTGACCGTTTAGCAATTGAAAGCCACTGGCGGCAATCAGCGTCTCCCAGTTTTTTTGGAAACCAATCGTCACGGGATTATCGAACAGCCCCAATTGTTCGGCGGCTTGGGTCAACTCACGGTATTCGGCCTGACGAGGATGGTCGGCACTAAGCATGAGTTCTTTGCGGTGCAGGATAGGCGGATTGAATGATGCGTGGTAATTACGTTTTTCGACCCGTCTCGTTAATAAGTCAACACGGTAACTGTATGCCAAAGCCGGGAAGGAGGAATCCAGAAAGTCGGTATATGACAACAGCGACACGTATTGTCCATTGCTTGGATATTTGATGACATTGTAATCTTTGTCGGCTTGCACATTAGCGAGGGCTTCGGCTTGTGCAACTCGTTCCCTGACCACGCTATCTTGTGATGTGGTCAGGCTACAATGCCAGTAATAATGGTTGAGGACTTTCTTGCCCAGCATGGTTATTCTGATGCCAATTTGCGTAACCTGATAACGGCCTCGCAAATGCTTTGCCCGGCCTGTTCAATCTCGTCTGCTGTCGTGTAACGGCCAAAACTGATCCTGACCGCCCCATACAGCCGATCACCCTCAATGCCCATTGCCCTCAATACATGTGACGGTTCGATAGCCCCACTGTTACAAGCTGACCCGGAAGAAATGGCAATGCTGTCGCGTAGGGCGATGAGCAGTGCATCGGCACCCACACCATCAAAACTGACATTAACAATATGTGGAATGGCATCATTTTGGCCGCCATTCCAATGAACGCCATCGAACTTGCCTAAAATAGCACGCAACGTTTGCCGTAATTGTCGGCAATGTTCTGCATCTGCTTCCTGTCTCTCACAAGCCAAAGAAAAAGCCGCCGCCATACTGACTATTTGATGAGTCGGCAATGTTCCAGGCCGCAAACCATATTCCTGCCCGCCGCCATATAGCAAGGGTCTCAGTCCGGCTTGTTTCCGATTGCGGACATACAAACAACCAATGCCTTTAGGTCCGTGGAATTTATGGGCGGACAGAGACAGCAAATCAATCGGCATGGATGACAAGTCAATCGGCACTTTGCCCGCACTTTGGGCGGCATCGACATGGAAAGCGATGCCTTTTGCTTTCAAAGCATGGGCTATGCGCTCAATGTCTTGCATGATCCCGGTTTCGTTATTGACGTGCATCAGGGAAACCAGCGCCGTTTCGTCAGTAAGGGCATTGAGGATGTTATCCAAGGCCAATAAACCAGCGCTATCCGAACGCAAGTAGGTGACTTTCATGCCTTGTGATTCAAGATGGCGGCAACAATCCAGCACTGACTTGTGTTCATAGGCTGACGTAACAATGTGATTGCCCCGGTTTCGGTGTCCCAACGTAAAGCCGCTGAGGGCCAAGTTATTGGATTCGGTTGCCCCGGAGGTGAAGATAATATCTTTGGGGTTGCACCGTAAGCCACGAGCCATTTCTGAGCGGGCGTTGTCAATGGCTGAAGCGGCATTCTGGCCATAACTATGCTGGCTCGATGCCGCATTGGCAAAATTGCCGGAACTTGTCAGGTAAGGCAGCATGGCATGGACGGCTTCCGGCGCCATAGGCGTTGTTGCCGCGTAATCAAGATAGGCTGGAATTTTCAATGGGATAATGCTGTAAAATTTGAAAGTGATCTGGCGTTTTATCCTAAATCAGCACGATTTTTGGGTCGCTAAGGATAGGTTTAAGGTACAGTGGACACATTAGCCTGAAACATCCACCAGGAAAACCATATTAAGTGAGAATAACGATAGTTATTCAGCGCCAATCAAATACATCGTTACGGTGCTAGTAGTCCAGGTGGCTACTCCGCTGCCGAAGAAATCCTGATCCTCCGCCCATACTGGACAGTCCAAAGCCAGAGCGGTGGCTAATACCGGCCAGTCACGAACGTCTCGGATACGTTGACGTGCGCTGGTCTCGAATTCGCTGTAGACATCAAATTCAATACACTGCACCAACGTTGGCAACCGGCTCAGTACCGCAGCACCGACGCCCCAGTCCAGACCACGCGCAGCAAAGATTGGCGGGAGGTACTTCTCGGCATCCGCAAAAGCCTCGTCGGGTGCAAAGAAAGCCGTCGTACCGGAGTACTGGTCCAACAGCTTAAATACTCGCTGGCCCAGCACCGCACGGACAAGAATATTAGCGTCAAGCACCAGAGCTTGACGACTCATCGCTTGTCAGTCGCGCGGCGTGTCTTGAAGTCATCCACGATATCATCTTCCGATATGCGCAAAGCTGACATCATAGCCTCCAATTTCGCCGCCGCCTGCTTGAGTGCATCCAGTTCTGCCTGGTTGCGGCCATGGCGTGCCGGAATGTAATAGCCGATTGTTTCCCCGTGACGAGTGATCGCGATCGGAGACACGGACTCCAGATACGAAGGCAAATGTGCCCGGAATTCTTTCACGCCTACTTTGGTTTCCATAATGCTCTCTTTGTGTACTTAGGTGTACACATTATAGCTTTGCTTCCGAAGTTCGACAAAACGATCATTTTGTCGAACTCCGGAAGCAAAGCCATTTTCCGTCGAAATCCGCCTATTTTCAGTACAATATACTGATTCGATAAAGCTACATGAATCAAATATTCGTCAAAAATTAATCGATACACGATACCCTTTTTTCTGCTTGGCTTCACGCAGCTTTTCCCCGGCGATTACCGCTTCTTCCTCTCTATCAAACCAGTCCTTGCGCACCGTTCCAGGCGAGCCCACCCGGCCCCATTCACGAACCAAAGACCAATCCCCGTAAAGTGGACCCCAAAGTCCAGACAAAAAACACTTTAATTTAAGATAGAACTCTGTTCGCACTCCAGCTGAACGGCGCTGTCCCGATTTTGTGGCACGGGGTCTGATGCCTCACCCGTATCA
>Ga0172373_10002655_pt1 | contig 27032 bp, 12 predicted proteins | sample Lak10m_2_FD_114546 | JGI IMG/M metagenome (GOLD analysis project Ga0172373, IMG submission 114546) | Freshwater microbial communities from Kabuno Bay, South-Kivu, Congo - kab_092012_10m | ecosystem: Environmental > Aquatic > Freshwater > Lake | place: Democratic Republic of the Congo...
AATCACAGGCTTAGGAGCGGCAGTCTTGGTGAGGAGAGCAGGATGGCGAGCTGACATTTATTCTTTTTCAAATTAGCGATATTCACTACAAAATACTCTGCTCTTTAAATACCATGCGGGGGGTCTTATGGGCGGTCATTGTTTTAATCGAAGCAGCAACCTATGCTTATATCGCCGCAAAATGACTTGGTTGATGAAATCGAATTTTTCCATGTCGAATCCTGGCCTCCACCAAAAATCAGTGAGCCGGCGGGGAGAGCTTGCCACGTCAAAATAAGAGAAGAAAGGGCCTCCCGGAACCCACGTTCGAGGCAGCGGAATTTTGAAATACGACGTCGCGGTTGATGGTAGCTGAGTAAGAGCTAGTCTGGCACAAGCCGCAGTCAATACCCGAGCTGCCTTGATGCGAGTCGCTTGAATTTCTTGGCAATCTTCGAGTTTCGTGTTCAAGATTCGCTCGATGTCACTCTTCCACAAAAAGCAGCACTCCCTATTCTCGGTTTCGAGGTACCGAGGCGCGCACCAAGAGAATGGCTCGCGGTCTTCTAAATCTGAACCCTGATTCGAGTGACAAAGCACGCGCTTGGCAGCAGAAGTGTCGTCCATGCACAGGATGCTCTGCACGCGCTGCTTCAGGGTATGGAGTTTTTGGCAGTCGTGCTGCGTCAGAAGGCATTTCTTTTTGTAGAATGCGTCCAACGCGCAGTTGGTGGGGATCAATATGCCATTGCAGGCGGCATACTTTTCCAAGAAATCGTAGAAAGAAAGTCCATACTGGAAGTAGAGAACTCCGTTGCCTATCAAGTTGTCTGCAAAACAATCTTGGCAGGTTCGTATCAGGAGAGATTTGACTAAGAAGTGATCAGATGTCTTTCCACAAAACTGACATCTACATCCAAAAACCAAAGTCAATATTTTTTTTGGAGTGTTGCATGTCAGGGGATGAGGGCTACACGCGCTCAGCGGAGCAGATATGTGGGGCGCCACGTGCATGATATGCTCTAGTTGCCTGATTTTTTTTAGGTACCTGCTTTGCTTGAACTGAATCTTCTGATACAATATCACTTTATGATAAAATGAAGTCCACCAGCAGACGTTGTTGAGCAAGACGCGTCGGAAATATCGATTGCACATGCCCAAAAGAGTCGCCCACTGGACGTGACCCACCAGATACTCCGAGATCATAAGCCAGATATCATCTCCGAGAATCTTGTACGAAACGAGACAAGATGCTTTCTTTATTTTTTTCTTGGGGGGGCGACCTACTGCTCTATGATGATTGGTGTGTGGCTTATTATTCTTTTCTTTAATTTTTTTGATTGGCTTTGTTTTAGACGTAGTATTGGCTGTCACGTCACCGCCCCTATCCCTTTTTATTTCCTGACAGCAAATGGCTCGATTTCCCATAAAGCATTCGTATATGCCTTCCATCATGTTGTGTTTTGGTTCTTTCTACAATCTACAAAGATAAATATGCAGAGGACGCGGTGCAGCGGCATACATCTCCTCACACATACACAGTCTGCATACAAAGCAAACTACTCAGTCTTATAATTTTTTTTTATCAATTTAATGATGCAGGCTTCCGATCCTCTTCCCGCGCTTCCTTCTCCTCCGAGCAAAAAATGGGCCGACGAAGCCAACGAAGAAATTTCTTCAGCGACAGACGAACAAGAAGGCCCAAATGACGACGCACAGTTTTCGGCCATGCAGAATCGTATTCGAAATAAGATTGAGACTGGAGAATCTAGCCCCAACATCGACGCCAAGCCAGTGCCCATGCTCAAGATCGAGCCGAATCTCGCGCCTTTTTTGGTCGGAGTCAAGGGACGCAACATCTCTCTCATTCGCAAGTTCACTGGCATGCTCATCAGCATCGAGGACTCCATGGTCTACATGCGCCCTTCGCGTCCTCGTCACCTCAATCCAGACTTGGCTTGGAAGCTCGTCTTGTCGGCGTGCTACGGAGGCATCCTCCGCTGGTTCGAGACCCCGTACGCTACCAAAAAGGGATATCCAGCGCACAGAGCAGAAGACCTCCAGTCCTTGGCGAGGACTTTCAACTGCACTCTCGACCTGTTGCGCTCTCGCCGGGGACACATGTGCCTGCTCTTAGTCCCCAACCTGAGCATCCCAGCCCAAGGACTGCCTCCCTCAGAAGCAGAGATCCACGCCAACATGCTGCGCATCCAGAATGCGAGGCAAGAATTGATGCAGGCGCTCAGCGTCCCGCGCCAGATTCTTCAGGACGCCGCAGCAGACGACAACGCTTCTTCTTGAATCGAAACCAAACCAGAAAACAGAAGGGGACAAGACGAATAAATGAGATATTGAAAGAATTTTCTTGCGAAGGGAGGGCTGTATTTTTTAGCATAGAACGAAAATTCGTGTTCGATGAGTGCAGAGAGCAGAAGAGGCACTGTCACCTTTGCCATTTGCCTAGGATGAAGAAAATGCTCGTACACTTCGTGCGCAAAACCATCCATGGCACTGTGGATTGCATGCCGCAGATACTCTTCAATTTTTTGCTTCACGAATTGCTCAGAAGTCGAAAACTTGAATTCTCGATCCATGTACTTGCGAGGTTCTTTTATGAATTGCATCAGAGCAGTGAGGGACTTGCTATGGTCGTCGCCGCGGCTCTCTTCTTCTCTTATCTTCTCCTTTGCTATGGACATCACTCTGTCCAAGTTTTTGCGAAAGTTTACGTCTAAAAGTCTGTACTTGTCAATGCAGCATCCATGTGCTATGACTTGAGGCATGTCGTACATAAGCTTCACGTACAGCTCGTCTGCTTTATCTTCTTGTTTTGTCAAGAATACAGACATGTAGGCGTGCAGGTGGCATATCTGGTAGCAAGATTCACACATTCTTTTTTCTGGGCCATACAAAAAGTTTGAATTGCTGTTCAAAGACTCAGAGGCAAGTTCCTTAAACAAAATATCGAATTGCGGCTCGATTTCGCTTTCTTTCACTGACCATAAACTTTTTTCGGTACAAAATTGTTTAAAGGCAAGTGCGAAATACCACGGACTCTTTCTACGTGTAGTCTCTGGATTTCCAAGACTCGACACTAAAGATACAAACTTGACGTCTTCGAATTTGTCTATGCTTGCTTTGATTTCATCTGCGATACTTTGCTCGAATTCTGTAGGATAATTCAAATCTATAACTTCGTTTATGCCTAATGGTGGGCTTGTTTTCTTCTTCATGCTAGACTCTATCATCTTGTATTCATCCTGTTCTATATTAATAGCATGCATCAAAAAATTTCCAACCTTGCGCTTCAAGTCCATATCCGTAATCTTATTCAATAGACGATCATGATTTTTTATGCAGCAAAATATGAACTCGCTCGCGCTTGTCTTAAAACCAATTTTCAAGCTCTGACTTTGGTCTGGAGGCAATGCTACTGAATCAAAATCATCGAAATACGCCACTTGTTTGTGAGTCCGTAATTTTTGAATATACTTATCAGCCTCCTGGCCTACCTGCAGATAATTTTTTTCATATGCTATATTGTACTGTTGGAGAGTGTCCATCAGCATTCTCCACGCGTACATGGACCTCCCGCTTCCTACAAATAAGTTTGTGTCTAAAAATTTGCCCATCACTTGATCCACTAACCCCTCTAGCGGATTTAGCTGTGAAAGCATGCCCTTTCTCTGAGGTGCACTCGCAGATTCTGATATGCCCTGATTCAATATAATTTGATCCATTTTCTCTCTATTCAAAACAATACCAAAAAACAAGTACATTTATATAAAAACTTCAAACACACGCAATAACAAGAGTGATATTGTCCTGACTTCCCATCAAAACTGCCATGTGCGCCGCGGCGTGGCACAATATTTTCTCATCCATTTCTTGATCCGCGAGACACGACGACGCCAGGTTCTCCTCAAACCAACTCAAAGATTTCTCGCAGGCATTGAGCCAATACAGATACGAGTCTTCGCTCACGTGGCTGTAGGTATCTCGAAACGCACTAGACCGCAGCGCCACCATATGCCTGTACTTCAAGAAGCCCAACACAGACAGCCAAGATTCCTCGCAGCTCTGCCACGCAAGCGCGTGGTCAAATTGCTTCCACTGGCCTTCCATCACGTGCGAATTCCGCTGCATGGCACAAAACAGCTCGTTGTCCTCTGGGAGCAACCCAACGGCGACGAGCCGAAGCGTCACTTCTTGGTCTCTGTGATAAAAGTACTGCTTAAAAAATTTGAGAGGATCAATGAAAAAGCTGCAGAGCCTCGAGATATTCGCGAATGCCCCTGCGTGAAACATACCGTCGCTGCACAGCAGGCACCGAGTTAAACCCGAGCTATTGTCTCGCAAATCCACCTTCATCACGCTGCACTCTCGAATCACGTTTTTGTTTTGCGCAGAGCTGTCTCCGAGAGACCGAGTTGGCTGGATGGCCTTGGACAGTCGCGTGTCCACAATCTGCGTTGCATTGCCAATCTTCATCTTGATGACGTCGACCGTCGCGCACGAAATGTCTCTGGCTTCTTGCTCTTCTTCTCCTTGACAGTCTTCTTCTTTGTTCAGAGGATGAGACCACATCGCGTGAAGGTAGTCGTGCTTGTTCTTCAGCTTCAGCATCTCGTACTCCCACTGCTGGTCTTCATTGTCGAAATATCGAGGCAATATGTAGTGCGCATAGGCAAATGCGTCTTGCTCGCAGAAAGAATCAAAGACAGTCGCCTCGCGACCCAAAGCACTACCTTGATCGTACATAAAAAATGGAATGGAGCTTTGTACTATTACCGGAGTTCTCGAATATTGAAATGAAGTGTAGGGACTCAGCACAATGCTGGAGCCCAGGTGGTGAGGCTTGGTCTGAGCGTACAGCGTGTGCTTCTGGAACGACTGCGGAAATCCAGGAGGGCTGCCGTACCTCAACTCAGCATAGTCTGACCAATGAATTCCATTCACAGTCTTCACGAGAGGACTCGAAAATGAGCACTTGTCCTTGGTGAACAAGCAGCCCTCACAGTCGCCAAGCCAACCCATCACCACCACGTCCCTAAAACACACGGCCATCACAGAGACCACTCCGCTAGGCTCATCGCGCAACAGTGAATTCGCGCTCTCGTAGAAGCAACTGATCTCGTGCTCTGCATTTTCGGGACACATCTCCGCGTACCCATTCTTCTTTCGCTTTCGGCTATCCAGCATGATGGAAGCTAAGCCCTGCAAGATCGTCGCAGCGCGAATTCCGCCATGTCCATCCAAGACTCCTATGCTGTGCATGTGCGTTTTGGTGTTTTCGTTTTCTTCAATACTAGACGAATAATAAGAGAAAGCCATGTCTTCATTGTAGAGCCTAGCTCCCTGAATGCACGCGTGGTGCGCTAAGATTCCTCCGCGAACGCACACCTGCTGAATGTCTTCTGCTGCTGTCAATCGTTCAGTATTCTCAGCGCTGCCATAAATCTTCAATTTCTTCAGCAAGTGAAAAAAATCAATGCCGTCGCCTTTATCATCATCGTCTCTATCATCGTCATTCCTGGCTGCATGAGGCAGGACTGCATGTTTGACTTGAGATGCCATCGTCGTGACCAACGAAGAAATCGCTTGTACGCTAATTTTATTTTCTCTGAGATAAGAAGACACGCGCCTTTTTATATCAGTCAATGCATTGGGTCGCTTACCCAACTTCATCGCGAGGAAACGCAAAATTTTATTATCTTGTCTTATACTCTTATTAGCGTTTACGAATGCACACCCCGTTCACAAGAGTGGCTCCGCCTGGCACGTAGATGTAGAACACACACATTTGCCTGTTCCCGCTCATGACGAGGCAATGGTCTTTTCTCTCGCACACGCTACAATCATTGACAGACTTGCTTCCTACAGACAAAGTCGACATCATCAGCGGACACTTCACGCACCCATTGTTGCTCGAAAAAGAGGAGTAGGTGCCTTTGGGACACACAGCGCATCCCTTATTCATGTCGGAGGCATTCACCGCAAAAAAACCAGGAAGGCACATGCAGTCGCGGACGCTCTCGGCCCCTACCTTAGCCTCTGTGTTTGGTGGACATGATCTGCAAGTCTGATTGTTCACGCGATACTCGGTGCGCAGACAGCCCACGCAGCTCTTGTTGTCCCTCGCCAAGACCTGAGGATAAGCACACCCGCAGTCCTCGTAGCGAATGGAACCCGCGGCTTTCGTGTTGGTATTGTTAGGGCATCTCATGCACTGGCCAATCGTGATAGGAGACTCCGAGTAGCTGCCTGTGGGACAAGGAGTACAATTGAGCAGCGGATAATTTCCATTGTGTAGAACAGAAGGATCCTTGTCTGCGAATTCGCCAGGATTGCATAGATAGCAGCTCTTGATCACGTCTCCGACACGAGACCCGTCTTGCTTCAAGAGCACGCCCTTCTCGTAGGTAGCCCGCCATCCTCTCTTGCAGGTTACCACCTTGGCATTTGAATCAAAGTAAGAATTCATGGGATTCGGAGCACAAAACGTATTTGCTTGCAAGAGGCGCTCCAAAGCCACCGAACCATTGCTCCACGGCATCTTGACCCGCCACCTCTGCGTGAATCCAGGCCTACAAGTGCAATTTTCAACCGAAGTGCTCCCATTGGGCGAGATGGCGTTGGGCATGCACTCGAGTCGATGAGCTCCTTCAGGTGGCCATGTTATTTCATTCTCGTAGCTGGACACGCACACAAAGCCACCAGGACAAAGCTCACATCGGCTGGTGGCTCCATTCCTCCTGTAGTATCCTGGCTTGCACGCGCACTTAGTGGCATTGATTGTATCAAAGGTAGTCTCATTGGGCCCACACGCGAAGCACTGGATCTCACTGGTATCATTGATAGGTCTATATCGGTTCACTCCACATGGAACGCATGGGTACTTGCTCTTTTCTTGCAAGCTCGTGCCCTGCGCTGGCGGCCAAGGAATGTTTCGCCTGTAGCCCCAAAAGCAAAGACAGTCTTGAAGCTGCATCTTCAGCACGTTGGTCGTGGAAGCCCCATCCGGACACCTCATACAAAAAGAAGAAGTTCCGTTATTATAAAACCCAATGGGACACGAAGACACGATAGGTCCTACAGACTTCATCGCAGAGGACGTAGCAGGCCGCATTGCAATGGATGGAGATGTTTGGCTCCTCGTCACGGAAGTGGTTTTGGCTGCTACTGCACTGATTGCAGTCTGCATGCTGGAGACGTTGAGGGTCACGGATAGCATCCTCCTTCTCTGCTGTTTGCTCTTGGTGCTGGATGACGCTACGCGTCGTCGTGGTTCGCGATTGCTAAGATAGATGTCAGTAGCGGACGAGGGGATGGGAAGGACGCTGGTCTGCACTTCGTACTCTGAAATCTTGCCGTACCCTGGAAGCACCTCACACAAATTTTTGTCGCCTCGTTCGTCTAGAGTGCCAGTTCCCGTCGGGCAAGGCCAGCAAATAGTGCCCGCTCTCCTAAACAATTTTTGAGCTCGGTCTACCACGTAGGGCGAATCTGCGATCGAAAGATAAGATTTTAGGTGCGAGGGCGTGTACCGAACATCATTCCACCAAACCACGTCGTCTGTAGCATTCCAATGAGAATACTTGAAATCACAGGGCTTGGGCTGTCCTGTCTCATAATACATAGCACTCTTCGTCTCTTCTCTACACTTTTGGATGTCTGTGACATAGGAATCGCATGTGATGCACTTGCCTCGATACTGAATGTGGTTCGTGCGGCACATGCGAGGACAGCGCTGAGGCTCAAAAGCATCTGAAATGTACTTGTAGTCGTACGGCACAAATTCCATAGTGTTGACCTTAGAAACAGGATCCAAAAGAAGTGATGGATTGCAGTCCCTGCACGGAGGATTCACCGTCTCATTCCCCGTGGAGCACTCCTCTGCGTACATTCCAGTGCCGCAAGTCGAACTCCTTCTACAAGGAACACAAGAACCATCAAGTCCATCTCCTACCGCGAGATTTCGATAAGAGCCAACGTGACACTTGCCTTTGCACGTCTTCCCATTGCCCGGCACACAGAGCACGCACTTAAAATCTTTCGCAAATACATTAGCCGAGAGAGGCACTGGCTGGTCGTCAGATCTGTATACGCGATCGTAACCCACAATGCAATTTCCCTCGCATTCATAAGCAGAGGTGCTTCCATGCGACGTAAAAGCGAGCTTGCCTTTGGTGTCGTTGTGCTGAAAGCACGGCTTGCACGCGGGCTCTACTCCGCGTTCCTTGCACGACTGGACGTCCAAGTACTCGCCAATGGGACAAGTTTTGTTGGTCTGGGTACATGACAAGCATTGCGTAGCATCCGCGGAAGCGTAGTGTGTTCCAAGAGTGCAATTGTACAGACAACTCTTCAGTTTCATATCGTAGCTGTGGGGCCGGCCTCCGCCATTCATGCTCTGGCACGGCTTGCACAGTTCTACAGAAGTAAGATCGGGCTTGCATTCAGACACTGGCACCTTGGCAAATCCTTCGGGACAAACAATGTCTGTTCTGCACGAGAGACACGTTTGCTGGTCGTTGCTACGGAAGAAGCCTTCGTGACAGCGCCACGGACACACCGAGACATCGAGCTCGTGAGAGCCGTCGATGAAGGAGCTGTTGGAAGGCGCGTTGCTGCAGATTCCTATGCAGCCCTCTGCGTTTAAGCTGCAATTCTGCGTATTCAAGCTGCAAGGCGGGCCGCACCTTCCCACAGGATCGTACATGGGCCTATACCGCCCTAGGGGGCACTCCGACGAAGGGCACTTCTTGCAGAGCGTGGGGGGAAAAACATCCAATACCCTAGTCTTAAAAATATTATTTCTCGGAGACTCGTCGGGAGAATAATGACCATAATAATCTATATAATTGGCTAGTCCGTCATTTAGAAGACCATACTTGCAGCCCACATAGCAAGTTTCAGCATTGGGACCTCTCACGTACCCCATCAAGATCTTGGTCTGCTCGTTTTTGGTATTCTCGATGTTGGTGCAGCTCTCGTAGAAAATCTGAACTCCTCCACTGCTGCCGCTACCTGACGAGCTTCCTCCCGCTCCCAGGTTGTTGTAGGAAATCCTCATGCGCATCCCTGCTTTCGGCTCGTTCTTCACGCACTTGAAGAGCGGCGCTACTCTGTCGCCAGGACAAAATGTCTCCAAGAAGTTTGGGATTTCGCAGTTATTCGCTTGGTCTTCTTCCTCAGAAATGACCTTAGACAAAGAATCGCCGCTGCTAGAAACACAAATCTCAGCTCCAGATACACAAGGCAGGCAATCTCCACATGTATGATCTCTCGTGGGATCTTCGACATTCGAGATAATATACTGTCCTCTGTTGCAACGGGTCAGCCGCGGCTTGCATCGAACCGTGCCTGCTGCATCAGCAAAGCCCAGGTCGCTGGTACACGTCTTGCACTCGACTGTCCCAGTATCATTTGCGTATGTCCCGACCCTGCATGCCACGCATGCAGACTGCCCGCTCACGTTTGCGCTATGCCCAGGTGGACACGGCGTGCACTGCGAAGAGCCATTCTTGTCAGAGTAGAAGCCAGGAGGACAAGGAATGCAAGTGACTCCGCTGGGGCTATAAAAGCCTTTGGGACACAACGTGCACACAGAGGCTTCAGGCAAAGCTGTCTGCCCAGGCTCGCAAGGCACACATCCAGATTGATTGGAGGTAGGCACATAGCCTTGGCTATCGCAAATCTTGCAGTCCATGTCGCTGGGGCTGCCATAATAAGGATTGTGCTTTCCAGTCGGGCAAGACACGCAATCATAGCGCACGTACGATTCAGTATTCGAAATGGCATCCACTGTGACGGTGTACTTGCCCGGCTCGCATTGCTTGCAAGTCCCACCGTCTTCTAGAGAAAGCGTCAATCCTTTGCCACAAAACGAACAATTGCCAATACTGCTAGATCCGGGTTTTGAAACTTTGTTGTTGGGACAACTTGAACATTCTTTGAATGAAGACAGGTACGTGTTCTTAGGACATATGCTGCATCTCATATTCGAAACTGCGCGATGGCCTGCAGGGCACGGCTCGCATACCACGCTTCCGTGCCTGCTCGCTATTCTTCCATTCTGGTTAAAATTGCAGGACTGACACTGAGCCTGTCCCGTCTGCTCCTGGGAAAAGCCAGGATCACAAGGTATGCAAGAAGTTTGCCCAGTGCTAGGCTGCCTGGTTCCCGCTCGACAAGGCTTGCACTCCGTCTCATTCTCATTTCGAAATTGTCCCACGCCGCAAGGTTTTTCGCCCGTCTTTGCGTCATTTGCAACAAACCCAAGCCGAGCAGTCGTACACGCAGTGCCATTCGACCTAACATCTACATAATCCAAAGTAGACGACGCACAGCTCCGACACGTCAAGTCTACATCCGTGCCGTTATCCGTCCAATTGTTATACTTGCCTGCCGGGCACATTGCGCACTCCTGAACCCCCTCGTATCCATTCACTCCCGCTATCTTGGCGTACATGCCTTTGCCGCACCCCACGCATTTGGAAACGTCCTGCTGCGAAATAACACCATCGCTACACTTGGTGCACGCAGTGGCTCCTTGCCCGCTGTACATGCCAATCGTCGAGTCGCACATGTGAGTGCAGTCATGAATTTGCTTGGACAAGATGCCAAACGTCCCGTTCGAACAAGGCATGCATGAGGCCAAGCCGCGCGTCGGAGCATAGGTTCCTGGATTGCAGTCCAAGCAAGCAGAAGCCCTGCTGCTCCACATGAAAGTACCCTCCACACAAGAACTGCAAAATGTGAGTCCTCTCTCAGAAGAGAAGGTGCCAGCGGAGCACTCATAACAAAAGCTGGATTTCGTGGTATTTGAGAATGTTCCTCGAGGGCACAAGGCACAACCGCTGCTGGCTCCGCCGTCGCTGTATTGGCCCTTGTCGCAAGGCGCGCATGTGACATAGCCTGAGGCACTGGAACCAGTCCCTGGCTCGCACACGTCAATCTGGTCACCTTCGCCTGACTGGGGGTCTGAAGTCGTGTAGGAAATATACCGCGACCCGTCATTGGCCCACTCGCATATGGTGGGCGACTTGGCGCAAGTGCTGTTTGCGTTCATAGAACCCGCCGGACATCGCTTGCATGTTTTTTCTTCCACATCCCAATAAAAATTCAAGCCGCAACCTTTTCCGCAATTGCGATTCACGACCAAGTCGCAATCCAGGAGAGTCTCCGGGGCACAATTCATGCAGGCAGTCGAACCCTTGCTCATGGCAAAACTCGGCTGAGGGCATAGTATGCATCCACGTTGTCCTGAACTTGGCTGAAACGTATTCAGCTCGCACTCATAACAATATGTCTGATTGGTGGTGTTGCTGAAGGTTCCTGGCCTGCACGGCTCGCATCTTTCCTGGGCAGCCTGATCTTGGAATTGACCGGGAACGCAAGCCTTGCAGCTTCCCGTCCCAGGCTTGCACGGCGAGCAATGCTCTATGGAATAAGCTCCGGCGCTCGCAGTGTAGTGATTCAGAGGACACTTACTACAGTTTGAAGAGCCACCCTCTGCGAGAGTCGCGTAGTGATCGTTGGGGCAATTCTCACACGCAGTAGATCCCACACCGCCGGCGTACTTGCCGCTGGGACACTTGTCGCACGCATAGGGCCCCCCGCGAAGCACCTTCTCACTCAGAGGCACATCCGAAAAGCTTCCGGGCAAACAAGACAGGCAAGTGATCACTGGCGCGCGCTTAGACCCAGGTGGAACAAATATGTATTTGCCTGCTTGGTCTTCCACAGCCGTCGTATTGGGAACCACCCAAGCATATCCATTCGGACAAGAATAGTGAGATGGCCACCCTGTGCCGCACTTGAGCTTAGCAATTTTATTTGTTTCCTTGCTCCACGCCATAGAATTGGCTTCAAATGATAGGTCGTTGTCATTGCGTCCTGCCAGACCCTTGTCTACAAGATTCGACGCAGTTCTCTCTTCAATATATTGGAAGAGAGGAAAGCAAGGGCCTTGGCGATCTCCCTTGTCAGAACACTCCGTTTCGCGAGCATTTTGGTCTGTGCCCATGATTGCGAATCGACTCCAAGACATGACCTTGTCGCCTGCAGAAGCCCCTCTATGAAATTTCGATATCTTGTCATATCTCCTGCCTTCTCTTTCGATGGCTGCGAGCCTCAGACAATTCCACGTAGCTTTCTTGCCGCAGAGCTTGCTATCTGGCGCATCGAATTCTGCTAGATTCCAAGGACAAGAACACGTGTACCCGTTCCTTGCGTCTAAGTCACTAGCTTCGTTCACGACCAAGATATCTGGATTGTCATTGCAAGGATACCACACGCCAGGCAATAACATCTTTGGCTTCAAGTTCTGGCGAGTTTCCACGACCCAGCATCCCGAGCCAGACGTGCCCGCATTGTCACAAGAAGCGCCTGGTCGAAATGTCAAGCTCACGTAGTCTACACCATACGGCGCGTGCCCGCGAGCAACCCCCAAACTGTAGCGAATGGTAGACTCTACAGAAAAAAAGTCACTCCAAGTGACATGAATAGGCTTAGAAGAGCCACCGAACCAGTCCGACCTTCTATCCACTAAAGGAAATGGATTGCTCTGCACTTTCGAAAAGGGAAATCCAACCTCCATCATGGCTTGCGTCTGTCTGCTCTTCCATATGTTGCACATGGCATTGTTGATGCCCAGCGCAAAGGCTTCGTCGCACGGCCTGCAGACTGTCTCGTAATCTAGAGCGAATTCTCCAAATGGACAGGTCTTCAGCTCACGCGAGCCATCCGGAGGCGTAGGATTATAACAGCTCTTGTGGTTCTCGAGGTATATGAAACCTTCAGGGCACTTGCACTTGCCACTGACGTAGATCCTGCGGATGGCCAGATTTTTGCGATCAGCAATGTATAAAATCCCCCTGTCTTCTGCCATAGAAACTCGAAACGGCATGTTAAATTCAGAAGTGCTGCTGTCCCCGTCTGCATTTCCAAAAGACGTCGCTGGATTGACGTCCCATATCTTGCCTCCAACATTCGTGCACGACTTAGAGCTCTTGTCAATAGCAACAATCCCGTGCTCAACAGAAACAAAAATCTTTGAGTCGTAGACAGTCATGTCAAAAGCGCCTCTCAAAAAACAACTCACAGCCGAGCCAGGCGCGCAGGATGCACCTTCCAAGACCACTGTCTTGTTTTCTTTGAATTTTTCCAAGTCTTGAGAGCTCATCGTACAATAAATACTCAGCGTGCCCCTCATCGAATTCAAATCCTCTGACAAATAATAGCCGTCCGTGACAAAGGCAGATATTCCGCTCATGACGCCTACTGCGTTCAAGGACCGCATGGCAAGATAAATATTTCCACTTGCGCCGGCGCCCATTCCATTGGGGGTATTAGCATACGCGTATGGGTTACTTTCGCTGAATGGGTGACCCCACGCAGTAGGCACTGTCCCGGGTCTCCAAGATTTTTTGTTCAATTCTCCTAAAATAGTCACTGCATTATTGCGCTTCATGTCGATAGCCAACAGCATTTGGCCTAGCATATCTGAAACATACAATATCTGCTCGTCGCCAGACAGCTGCATGTCTCCTCCCCAAGGAAATGTGGCGTCTCTCAAGGATTCCCACCTCTTCAAAGGCCGCCTGGTGCACGATTCTCTTCCAGCAAACAACCACTTCTGGAGAGAATTGGAACCTTGCGCGTGAAACGCTAGATGACGCCTCGTCTCTTCTGCATCCACGATGCCAGTCACTGAGTAGACGATGGGAATACGGTAGATGCTGCAGGTGCCGAAGTATGTGTTTGCGAACAGATAGCGAATCTCGTGTTTCGTGCTCAAGGTCCCATCGCTGAAAAAGTGCCTGTCCTTGGCATTCTTACTCATAGCGAAGGCTTGCAAGTATCGCTCCTCGGAAATTTTAGGAAGCAAGTCAGTCAAGGTTTTCCTGCAATTCGAGTCTCTCGAGACGTGCGAAGGACAGTCGTCGTAGAAGTAGCCAAGTATATTTCCATCCGTGCAAAACAAGCCTCCGCCTGATGGCGCCGCGATCACAGACCCCACGAGCGTGTCCAATACCACAGACGTGATGACTTCATAGCTGTAGACCAAATTCGAGCAAGTTTTTCCATCTAAAGAGCACTGGTTGTCTCCACACTGCCGCGTGCAATCAAACGCTCCAGCTGGCGAGACAAATCCATCTTGGCACGGGGTGCACACAAAGCTAGTCTTGGAGCTCGAATACGAACCAGTGGGGCACTGCACGCAACTCGACAGTCCCACTGAATTTTCTGCTGAGGTATGGCCAGGCGGACAGGCATTGCAATTATTTTCTTCGTCTCGGTAATAGCCAGCAGGGCAAACGCCGCTGCAGCTCACGCCATTCATGTCGTACGGCTCGCTCAAAGGGCACGCATTGCATCCGCCGCCAGACCCTGCGTGAGGCGCGATCGATCCAGGTGGGCACTTGTAGCAATTCATAGACGAAGCGCTCCCAGCCATACTCCCAAACATTCCTGCAGGGCATGCCTTCACGGAGCTCTTTGCGCCTTCAAAATCAGTGAATTGACCGATTCCCACTTGAACACACGAAGTTTTTTTCGCGCCGTCGTCCCTATCCAAAGGAACATAGCCTCCAACGCAGTGAATGTCTTTGTCTGGCTTCAGAGGCACAGACAACTCCATGACATCGTTTTTTTTTTCTTCTTGTCCCGATGAACTTGCAAACCAGAGTCGCTGTCCTATGCATGCCATCATCTTCGCGTATGCCCTTTCTGGATACAAGAACCCAGAATGATTGAGTTTGGAGGCTTCATCTGCAAACTTGACATTAGGATAATACGTGAAGATATCCGTGCTCCTTCCAGGCGCCTTGTACACCAACATATCCTGAGAGTTCACGCACATGCTCAGGGGCTCTTGCACTGCATCTGACAAAGGAATAGCGAATAGAGGCAGAGGCTGATCTCGGGTTCCAGTGCCTTCATATACATCTACAGAATACACCCGAAGCCCCATAGAATAATAGAGCTTTCCAGATCCTCGGCACACAGACAAGCGATATGGGGCCTCTAAATTGCAATAAGAAAGGAGAATGGTAGGCTGAGAAAGTTGATTGCTGCTCAAAAAAGTCTTGATAGACCCATCATACAGCGAGATACTTCGAATGCTCATGCATCCAAATTTTGAAGTAGAGTCTGTAGACACAAACAAGACGTCTGTTTTTCCATTCACCTGCATCAAAGCCATGTCTTTCACTATGCCAAGAGTCCCAACTCCAGAGACGCCATTCATCTCATTGACATTTCTTCCAGCGTCTGAGCAATCTCCAGCCCAAGGAATTCTGTCTTCCAATGCATAGATCACATTAAAATAATCTTCGTCTTCCATACCGCGCTTCAAATCGAGACTTGCAATTTTCGCCTTGTAGATGCAGGTGGACATGTAGGAAGCATAAAACAGATTGCCCTCGTCTTCCGAAACCTCGATTAGATGAAACAAACTTCCGCTGCTGCTATCTTCAGAGACGCTATACTTTAAAATGTACTTGGAGTTATTTTCTACTTCTCCTCCGCTGCCTCTCCACGGGAACAGCGCGACCGTGAGCCATTCCACATCCATTGGCGTGTTTCCTACTATCGATTTCTCAATGCGATATCCATCTGTACGAAATAAAGTTCCTCGGCTCGTGGTCACGATACTCGTGATGCTATTGTTCATGCTCTTTTTGCCTACGCGCGTTGGAGTCACGCTGCAGTATTCGTACAAGCCATCCAGTCCTCCGCATTGACTTGTCAATGCTGTAGCTTTGCTCATACATTTTGTAGAACCTAGATTAGGCGCAGTTTTTCCTGCTGGACAGGCAGTGCACACGCCATCACTCGAGCCATAATAATCAATATCACACTTCTCGCAGAAAGACTGCACGCCCTGCGCGTCACTGTCGCTAACGACAGCCACAATGGCTCTCATTCCGAGCGGACAAAGAACGCAGCTCTGGATTCGCGAGTCAAAGTAGTAACCACTCGAGTTGTCACAAGAACCTGTGCACTGCTGCACGGCCCTGTCAAAAAGTTGCCCAGCTTGGCACCTGGGACGGCAATTCAGAGCCCCCGCCTCTTCTGTGAAATAATCGAGCCTCTCACACGGCCTGCACCACGAACTCTCATTAGGGCCTCCGACTCCAACAAGCCTCATAGGATTGCTCACTGTCCCAGCTGGACAAGGCACAGGCGACGACGACCAAGATTCAGCAAAGTGGCCCACAGGAACCTGCACGCAAGTTTTCTTCTCGACGCTGTAGAATAATCCAGCCTCGCAAAGATAAGGATCTCCGCTCATCTCTTGGACGCTGACGCCCAGCCCATACGAACTCTGAGGATTCTGCAAGGATTGCATGACCATTATGCCTCCTTTCCTTCTATTACCCTGCACAAAGCCAGTCCACATGTACCCCATGGAAAAGGGAGACGAAGAAGACGAAAACAAGCTACTCTCTCCAGTAGACCGCACCGACACCACCTGTACCGACAAACTACGAGCCGCATTGGCTTGGTCATCACCGTACTCTGGAACATGCAAGCTCGGAGAAACAAATGAATAGACCAAAGTCTGATGGTACGTCCCCGTCATCACGTATACCGTGCGCTCGTCGTTTGCAATGGCTATGTCCAAGAAATTAGCAGTAACACCATCCAGCCTAAAGTTGTCGCAGCTCACGCCACTGCTCTGCGCCCCCGACGTAGATGCCCTGACAGAAGCGTCCACGAGGCCGCACACATAATATACAAGCTTATCTTCTCGTTCCTGTGCAGACTTTGGATAAAGCCACAAAGCGTACTTGTCTAAAATGAGAATGTTGCCACTGCTTCCGACTTCGACCAATTTTGTAGGACCAAATAGCTTAGACGTGCTCGGCACAGGAACATTGTCTGTAGAGCTCAAGCCACTCTGGAATGCTCCAATCCAAACTCGAACCCGAACATTTTCGGCTTTCTGCCCGCCAATAAAACGCCGAACAGAACTTTTTTCCATGCGAAAGATGACCTTCAAGTCAGCATCTGCTATCCAAACATAGAGCGAAGGAGACGCGTCTTGCGACAAAAGGCCGGATGGCATCGAAAAGTACGATGAATCTGCGTCGGTCACCATTTCATCAGTTTGCATCAATTGAACTGGCAGATGCTCAGAATTGACTTCCTTTCTTCCTGCGTGGTACGTGAGAAGGCGGAGGCGACCTCTCCTCTGCAAGCTCATATGCTGCTCAGAGCACAAAATGTATTGATTCTCAAACGTAGACAATCCAAGAATCTTGCCGAAGCGAATCTGTTCTCCCACGCCTTCTCGAAAATCTTCAAAAGAATTATAGATAAAGCCTCCAGCAGTGCTGCCCCCGATTTCATTTCCTACATCGTCGTATACCCTCTTCTCGAGAGTATAAAGCACGCTTCCAACTTCTGCATAGTGCGTAGCCACCAAAAACACGCCGCCGAGCTCTATTCCTTGGCTCATCACACTCACGCCATCCTTCCATCGAGACACCTGTCTAGAAAATACGTTTCTGACTGCTGTTCCGCCTTCAGTCATCTCGGGCACCTCTATGCAGCCTTCTTTGCGTCCAGTAGGAGAGTACTTGTCGCTTCCGCCACATTCGGACTGCGTGACACTGCAAACGGAAGATCCACTCACCGCATCCCAGCCCAATTCACAGCTAGCGCAAGATGCATTGCCCCCGAGTCCATACTTCCCATTCGGACATTTTTCGCAGAGTAATTTTCCTTCGATCTTCTGAGTGCCCGGCAAACACGGATTGCATAGCCCGGAAGGTGATAAATGGCCTAAGGATTGATTGCAGGTACTGAGCTTCGCGTCTGCATACAAACTGCATTTTTCTACTACGAATGTTTTGAGAGGCGTCATCTTTCTACACTGCGAACACTGAGCATTCTCATTGCGAGTACAATTCTTGCTATAATAATTTGATGTGCCGTCGCATGATGTGCATGGGCACAAGACGTGGTCGTGGGTCTGGTTGCCTTGCCTGCAAATGAACGTATTTCCAATGTCTGGCTGCGTGTGCTGTCTCGCGATGCCATCCCCCATCTGATATTCACCCTCCGCGGTGACCACGCAAGGCTTATATATTTGCCCAATCAATCCACATTCACGTTGGAAACATGATTCCCTTGTTTTCTGATCACTTTCCGTAGAACAAGGACACGGCTTTGTTCCAGCAGGGCATTTCTGACAAGGCATTGGATTTTCGTCAACTTGAGCAAACAAATTTCCACTCTGCTCGTACACAGCTTCGTTCGCAGGACATTGATTGCACACAGCCTGTCCCGTTTCCCACTGATACATGGGACTCAAGCAAAGATCACATGAAGTCTTTCCTGTACCCGATTGGTATGTTTGTTTGGCGCATGCCACGCACTGAGATTCGCCATCCGCTCTTTTAAATTTTCCAATAGGACATGCCACACATCCCCCATTATCGTATTCCATCCCAGCTGAACAAAAATACGAAATAGATTCGCAGCTCCCTCGCTGTACACATAGCAAATGCAAAAAAATCAAACAAATGAATCCCCGCCTTCGCATTTTTTCGGAGGATGAAGGTCTCTCGATCGTCATATATATATATGCTGTCTCTGAATGGCAATTTCGAAAAGAGAAAGATTTCAAATATCAAACGAGACGAAACACATATATATGTGACAGCATATAAAAAAATATATCTATTCATCACTTTATGCTCGACAAAACACAAAAAACAAACCAACAGCAGTACATGGAAAAAGACGTCGGCCTGAGCAGCATCAAAAATCAAGGTTTTTTTGAGTGCGTTCCGCAATGCTTAAAAAAATTCTTCATCGATCTCCGACTTGTGTCGATCCTCATGACGGTATGGCTTGTCGTCGTGATTCTCATCATGATAGAGATTGGAATATTTTCGAATAGCTCTTTTGTTGCATTTGGACCTCGGAAAGAATTATCTTTCATGAAAGTTCCTATTGATACGTACTACAAATACAACATGCTCATCGTCATGATCATATCTCACACTTTTATCACAGATTTCATCGCAGATAGTCTCTCCCCACACGTGCTCAACGTAGTGCAAGACCCCAAGACCAAGTATATACCACACAAACCATACACTTACTTTGGAGTCACTACCATATGGGCAATCTACTGTTCCATCACTCAGCTATTTGCCATATTCATAGCATTTGCGCAGCTCGATTTGCTCATCGTGCGTCTCGTAAGCGACATATGCGCCAATCTGGTCACTACTTCGCTGTATCTTCACGGAAAAGAATACAATCCAACAAAATACAAAATCGTCGAAATGAAACAAAGCTACTACAATTCCCACCCAGACGATCCAGACGAAGAAATGCATGATCTCACTCTCTCAGATCAGATGCTAGAACATCCTACAGAACACGTCGTCGTCTATCAAAAGCAAATCACAACCAATAAAAAACAAGAGAGTAGCTCGACAACAGAAGAGCCAAAAGATTCAGACGTTTTATTGCCAAAATGAAGAACGTGTGAAATGATTGCGATGTCGGTCGCACATTCTCCTCTTTCTAAGCGTCAATTCATAACCATCGTATGGAAACCGAGACACCTCGTGCCTAGCCACGCTTCCTTTTGGCAATAAATAAGCTACTCGCTGAAGTTCTACCACAAGCTCGTACGCCCGAGATTCTCCATTATGTGCATGGTTGGAAAAACAGCAGAGCTTGCGCATGCTGGCGTCACCATTCACATTATTTGCCACCCACACGCCCACGTCAGGTTTCACGTACGCATGCAAGAGTTCTACTATGCACGCCACAACATTCCACGTCATCGTGTCATCTGTTTCTTTGTCGTGTAGCAAGCTTCGCGCAGTGTATACTAGAGGTAACTTAAAACACCAATACTGAATAAATTTTGTTTTTTCCATGATTTCCGTGATCAAATTTCGGATGTGATCGCAGAGAAAGCGCGCGTCCATGTCTACGCTGCTCGCTTGATGAATAGCGCGCGTGTGTGACAAAAGCAAGTGATTCACTTCTTCATTGCAATGGGGACATCTCCTTGTCGTCGCTCCACTCTGCCGCTGAGCACATTCAAGTGCGTAGAGACAATGTCGATGAAATAGACAATCGCCCCTATACCCACAAGGAGCTTCCTGATAAGAATCACAGTCATTGGTGTCTATCGTATCCATGCATATTGCACAGTTCATTCAGTATACGAAAACAAAAAAATGAGATTTCAACGTTTCTATTTAAATTACTCGTTTCCCAAAACGTTTGAAACACGCACATCAACAAGCGATCTTCTTACCGTCGCGTCACGCGAGTTTGTTGCGAATCTCGTCCATCATATAGAAGGAGGCTTCGAAGAGCATCTCCTTGGAAGAAATCATTTTTCGGATCCACGAAATCACAGCTTCCACGCAAGATTCCTGACTTGCCAATCGAATCAGAGGTTCCAATTTCCCCACTTGTTCCTTGAATGCCTCTTGCATGCTCTCTTTGATGATGGTCGAGTTATCCTTCCACAAAACACTGGACGATACCAGAGACTCCAACATCGAGACAGCATCATTGTGGCGCGCAATATCCATCTCAAGCATGCTGTACTTGGTTTTCTCGCCTGGAGCTATCACATTCGCCTCACCAGAAAAAACACAATCGAATAAGTTTTCCTTTTGAACCATTTTCGTATTCAGATCGCGCAGCGTATTGTCCTCGTCGAGTATCTTGGATTTGAGACTCGCCTTTGCTCCATCCAGAAACTGCTTTCCGTTAGCAATCAACTTCGATAGCTCACTTTCTTGCATGATTTTCTTCGAAATTTCCAATAGAGGGCCTGCCTCTACGAGATTTGATTCGCGAATGTTGACCTCCTTAATGTCTTGCTCGAACCCCAGCTTCCTGTCTTCACACTCTTGTTTCCTCTTGCTCAACAGCGCATACTTGATATCCACCTCCATCTTTTTCTTCTGCAAACTATCTAACTGCATCCTTTTCCATCGCAAGTTGAGGTCCACAGTTTCCAGCAATACAGTGTCGTTGCCCACATAATCAGCAAATCTCTCATGTAGTTTCTCGAGCATGGCATGCTTGCTGGTTTGCTGTCGAATACAGATCGACTCTTGCAAGGCAGACATCATACCCTTCAACAAAAACATGTATCCACCGCAAGGAAATTCCCTTTGATACAAAAATTGAGCATCCTTGTCTGCCAAGACCTGCGCATTCAAGCCAACAAATAATTCCAGACTCGAAGATATGGGCGAATCATACACCATCGGCAATGTCGTGAGTGCAACGGAAAAGTAACCATGAAGCGGGGCCCCCCAGGGCTTGTCACCGCGCAAGACATTGCGGAAAGTTTGAAATATAAACTGACAAGCATCCACCACCAGACTTCCATGATTTGAAGGAAGGGTGTGAGTCAAATCCGCAGAAATATAATTTTCCACGCAAACTCGAACATCATCCAAAGTCTTGATGCTCTTGTCCTCGCCAATCAACTCACAGCTCAATTCGTTCAAGAGAGAATAAACATAACTCACCCCAAAAACTCGCATTCCCCTCTTCCTCCATTCTCCATAGTGATCTCCAATATAAAACGACTTTGCCACCAGTTCCTTAAGAATTTTTTGATCTGGATAATCGTCAGTGCGCACGGACGCAATCTTTTGATTTCCACCATCTTCTGCTCTCAATCGCTTCTTTGAAACCCCACCTCCCACAAATTCTGTCGGCACTGCGCTGCTCATGACGTGCACACTCTTTGATTTTGAAAGAATGAGACGCAAATTCGTCATATTTAAAGACTATTACTCAATAAAAATTGTTTTTTTTTAAAGTTTATCTAATTTAAGGCACACAAAAGACATGTCGACTTCGGAATACCAGTACTGCATAGAAAACAGCTCTGGATCCATGCACCTCGTTCTCCGCCAGCAAACGCAGTTATCTCTAAATTGAATCATATCAGGAGGGCATTGATCGTACCATTCTTCACAGCCTATGACTTTGTCCTTGCATACGATGCCTCCGGCTGTTCCCATATACTTGTCAAAGACCATCTTCCGAGGCGGAACATTTTTTTCATAGTCAGATAGATAATACGGACACTCTACCTTGACACACTGACAATTCTCATTTGCAGAAACTGCGAAGCCTGCACTGCAAGTTGAATTAGAGAGACAGCACTGCGAAGATCCACGCAGAGCAAAGGTTCCTGTCGGGCACTTTTGCGGATAAGGCTTGTCATCCGTACAATAAAAACCTTCAGGACAAGGAACGCATTCGTTGTTTCCTGCAATGGCAATCCAGCCTTTCTTTCCGCATTTTTTGGAAATGACAGAAAGAGCCCACGAAAAAACAAAAACCAACAACAAAAAAAGGGAATTCCAATGACGCATGTTTTATCTATCTATAAAACAAAAAACTATGTCGTCTGATTATTTTCATATATAAATGCCCGAGCAGTCTTAATTTGATGCTGAAAAAATGGCTCTGCTTTTTTGACAACATCTACAAAGCTCAGACTCCAACGAGACCAATGTTCATACTCAATCCGAAGCCACTGCACAGCTTCTTGTTTTGAAGGCTCTGCGCTGCTGATACCTTGGCAATGATTTGCAAACAACGTTTTTCGCTCTTCAAACTTTGTCTCCATGGCAGACAGCCCCACTTCAAACCAATGCGAACCCCCGTACAAAGCAATACTTTTTTGAATAATTTCTTCTTTTTTTCTCCAGTCGCCTTTCAAGCTCAGCAGATATTCTGCAAACACGACATGAGCAGCTTCGTCTTGTGCGGCCGCATCACGATGAAAAAAATGAGGCAAACTCATGATCTTATTCAGTACGTGATGCAGAGCTTCTTCTATAGTGTGGATGGGCTGGGATATTTCTTTCGATATGATGTGCTGCACGTTTTGCTCTGTGGCATACAATTGCTTGAGCACCGAGTCTGTATAATTATAGAAAGAAGAGGGAGAATTTCCTTCGTGTTCGCGGCGGCGAGAAGGCCACAGTGTCTCAATGACTCGATAGATTGTATCATTTCTGACTTTATCTACGTCAATGCCCAGCGAGAGGAACATCTTCTTCTTGCGACTCGCTTCGCTGGGATCCATTCTAGACAGAGCCAACTTCAAGCAATATTCTCCAATGTATTCCCAGAACACGAGGCCCACGCGAAAATACGACTGATGCATGTAGCACCAATAGATGACCTGCCATACTTGCCGCGCAGTCGAGCTGCTGCTACTACTACTACTCGCAGCATGCGCCGCTTCTTTGTTTTCTATCGCAGCGAAAGACAGTCGCGAAGACATATACTCAGAAATGTATCTTCAAATGCAACGCACACAAAAAAACATTTCGCTATATATAGCACAAAACAATCGTAACATCAATCATATATAAACAAATAATCAAAAATTTTAAATTTGCAACAGAACGTATATGATGAAGAGCGCGGCGACCATATCATTTGCGTTGATAGTGGCACTATTGAACGATAGCAGTCGGAATAGTGTATTTGCCACAACAGACGAACCACGATGCGCCTCATGGCCCACTCCACCCCCAAGTCTCAGCGAGATGCCGCTGTGCGGCAACGGGATCAAAGATCCAGGAGAACTGTGCGATGACGGGAATAAAGAAAATTTCGATGGATGCAATGCCTGGTGCGGCGCGTTCGACGGCGTCACCTCTGCCTGCACATTGGCAGGCAAGAACGCAGCTTGTGTTTCTGGAAAAACTGAATTCAATGGCGCAGGCCACCCAGCTCGCATCACGTTCTGCAACTTGAGAACCCTAGACATCGATCCTCTCCAAGGAAAATACATCCTACTGGCAGATGAATCTAGCGTGTTGCGCATGGAACTCTTCACGGACGAAGCTCTAACCAGCATCACGAGTTTGAACGTCAACTCACAAAAAATCTTCAATCCCATTTGTTCCATATCCATCTTCCCCGACGATTTTTCTTTCTTGGTCTATGAATGCACGTCTCCTGCCAATTCGCTGCAGAAGAGCGAGAACGGAGATAATATGATGCTCTCTCTCGTGTCATCCTCGGGTTATGGCTTGATCGCCATAGCAAACTTCAAAGGCTTGTTTCGCCCCATATCTCCAGACTCATCTGTTTACCCCAAGCTCTTGATGCTTCCTGCGGAGCGCGACATATTGGTGGCAGGCATTTCTACCAACACGTCAGATACTCTCTACACACCATTTGACTTCTGCGTCGACGTATATCGAATCAACGTTTATTCTTATAAAACGTTTCAAGAGAACATGGCATCCGCGTCCGATCCAAGCCAGTACCGAAATCCAAAAGACCCATACTGGGACGAAACCAACCTCCAGCCATACGCTCGCATTCCGTGCATCCTATACAACGTATTCGAAACCACAAACTCTAAAAAACACACCACGTACTCTACCAAGGGCATGATTCCCAGGTACATCACGCGAGAACCTTGCATCCACTCCTACATATCAGATTCGACTTGCTTCGTGATCTACATGCAGAGAACTTCTGACCTACACTTTTTGGTGGCGCACGTACCAGAAAATGGGCGCTATGACATCGCTTACTTAGCCCATTCGAATATCATGGACAATGCCCTTGGATTCCCGCTCACTCGCTATGGGCGACATCCCATCAGTCGAATGAAGTACACGCTTCGAGGAGGATGCTTCTTATCACAGAGCCTCAACTACGGGACTTCTTCGAAAGCTCCGCCGTCCATCGCCCTAGGCAATATATGCAACAACATCCGCGACGGCTACGAGCTCGACTGCGCAACGCCATTCAACAATCCCTTCATCACAGACGTAGTTTCTTCTCCAGAACTGCTTCCAGAAAATTTGAATTCAAGCAGCACGCACTGGACGCTCAAGCATATATTCAGTCAGATTTCTGATCAAAACAACGCAAGCCAATCCAACAACAACGGAATCTCCAGCGCTTTTTTCTACCAAGACATCTTGAAGAGAATCTACGGAAACAGCACCCCCGTAGATTTCGTGGAAATTCCTTCGACGCAAGACATCATCTACATCACTCCCATCTCCATTGGTCTCATAGGAACAAAACAATTCCAGCTGTTTGATCCCAGAAATAGGGGATATTGCAAGGTCAATGACGTGCTCTACTGCCCTCCCAACTTCTTTGGATCTGTTCAAGACGGGATATGCTCGCCTTGCGCGGACTCCAAGAGCCCTGGATTTGGCATCTCGGTAGCGTGGCAAGTCAAGTGCGCATCCACTACCCTATCGAAGCTGTCCGCCACAGACAAAAAAAATTTAGTTCCGCCTTCCATACTAGCCAACGGGCACGTGGAAACGGGAGAGCGATATTCCACGCTCTTATCAAGCGAGGTAGACGAATCAGTCATGTACGAAGCTATCTGCGCTTTCGTGCAAGCTACCAATCAAACATGCCCTGATCGCGCCGCAGCGAACCTAGCACCCAAACAACAGTTTAACTACGAAGCAGACAAAGAAACAGCAAGAGAGACTACAAAAGTCGCCAACACGGAAACGTCGTTCATTCAAAATCTCATTCAGAAAGCAGAGTCGAGGCTCTCCCGCAATATCACAGCAAAAAAGGACGCAGGAGAGTACATCTCCACTTGGAGCTCGCAAGGCAATTCTATATTCGAAGCCAGCGCAAAAATACTTCAGAATATCAAAACGCGATCGTACCAGGGATTCAGAAACATGACTCTCCAAAACAAGACCTACACCTACAATGAAACGGACTTGGTCACGCGATGCATCCTCAACAGTCAGCAAGGAAATAAGATCACTGCGTGGCTTCGATGCGCAATCCCATTCATTCTCAACTCTTCTTCCTTTAATGCACAACAGCAAGGCAAAAGCCGCAGGCTCTTGGCGTCGACCAATGGCGACATTCAAAACGCCAGCGACGCTCGCATAAACGCCAATCAAGACCTCACCCTCACTTCCTCTTCACCCATCCTCTACAATCCCCAGACTTCCAGTGGGATTCCTTCTCCGCCTCCACCGTCCAGCGATTCAAACAACGGCACAGGCAGCGAAACATTCCCTCTGTGGGCAGGCATCATCGTGGGCGTTGCAGGCTGTCTCGTCGTATTGATCTTGATTGGATGTCAGTTCAAGAAGCGAATTCCTCTCGTTCTCAAGTCACGAGGCTAATATCACTGCCTTGAAGTTTCCCGTACGAGAGATCGTGGAGCACGTTTAATAATTTGTTGCAGTCCGATACAACTTGATGCTCGCAGAGGCTGTTCCACGGAGTAAGCTTCGGAAACGTGAGACGGATGATGGCTCCTCCTCGCCGCGAGATATTGATATTCACGGAATCCGCGTTCTTTGTCATATCGGAGATGTCCACTGCAGGATTCATGAACTGGAATATCTTCCAATCAATGCACTCAATTCGAAGAACCTCGCAGACGTCCTCAATGTGAATGGACCTCTTGCACCAACACCCAATGCGATTGGCAAGGTAGCAGTCATCGGGCCCCCCATGGGTCATGTCCACCACTCCATGCTTCTCAAATAAACTCGCGCCAGATTGACCAAGAAATAAACTCTTGCCCATATTTCCCTTCAAAACCACCATATACACATACATGGGGACTTGTTCGAGTGGAATACCGCTAATGGTTTTAAAATCGTCTCGAAGAAGACTCACCGATCGAACTCCGCGAAAATCAATTCGCGTCCTATTGGAGCAAAGCTTGAACGTACCAGAAAGCATCACCAGAGACTCGCATCGTCCGACGTTGTCCTCTGGCTTGATTCCGTGGATGATTGGCTCTTCTTCGTCGTCGTCGCTCCTATTCAAATTAAAGTGCATGAATGGCCGAGATTCCTCCAGTATGGCAGCCATAGTCCGCTTGCTCTTTTTGGATACTGGATAAAAAGAACGAAACGTTATCTGGTAAGGAAGATTGCAAAAACCACACAGATTTTGAATAGACACTGAGCTGCCCTGATGCGGCGCGTATTTTTCTTGATATTTAGGCTCGTATTGAACGATCAAGATCTTGTCTATATTTGGCAGTG
>Ga0172373_10002657_pt1 | contig 27030 bp, 19 predicted proteins | sample Lak10m_2_FD_114546 | JGI IMG/M metagenome (GOLD analysis project Ga0172373, IMG submission 114546) | Freshwater microbial communities from Kabuno Bay, South-Kivu, Congo - kab_092012_10m | ecosystem: Environmental > Aquatic > Freshwater > Lake | place: Democratic Republic of the Congo...
AAATGGATATATTTAATGAGCATAGAAAAAATACTTGTATTTTTTCTATGCAAAAATTATTTATCAAAGATAAATAATTTTTCATTTTTTATGAAATTTTTAATAATTTTTATAAAAATGGATGTATATAAAACTTGAATTATTCTATGGAACTGTTTATAATCACATTATTGATATAATGTTCATTATTACTTTATTCATTTATTTATTAGGGTATGATTATTATCACCTGATTAGTTTTATGTTTATCTATTTATTTAATATTTCTTATTATACACTTATTTTTATGAAAATTATCAAAATTTTCATAAAAAATACTATCGTATTGTATTCATTTTATAATAATTATTAATTATATTTAAAAATTATTTTTAAATTAATTCATGTAATTTGTAAGTAATAATTATTTATCAAAGATAAATAATTTTTCATTTTTTATGAAATATTTAATAATTTTCTTAAAAATAGGTGTATAGTTAATTTAATATTATTTATTTGGATTTATAATGACTAATTAATAAAATAATAATCACGAATATTAATTTAATTGCATATTAATAACTAAATCTAATTTATAATAATTATACTAGTCTGGATCTATTTGATTTATTATAATAAATCAATGAATAAAACAATAATAAACATTATATTAATAAGATGATAATAAACAGCCCATTATACAAAAATTATTTATTTTTGATAAATAATTATTTCAGTCCATATTATATTTTATATAATATTATATATGAATATGTATTATAAATATTTAAAATATCTACTTTTAAAATGTGGTGGTGATCCAACACAATCACAACAAATAGATTTAAGTTCATTAATTCCGAATTTATTTTTAAACAGTTTTTTTCACAGCATAAATTCTAGTCCAGAAGAACAAAAAATAATAACATATCAATTAAATATTATAGCTTTTAATGGAAAAAAGGAACATATTAATGAAAAACTCATCGCATATCAACAAATGTATTATATTTATACTAATCCAACATCTATAATAAAACAATTACAAGATATGAAAAATACAACAACTAAAACATTACATGATATTAAACAAACTACAACTAAAACATTACATGATATTAAACAAACGACAACTAAAACATTACAAGATATGAAAAAAAGTGCAAAAAATATATTAGATGGTTCATTGTCACCACGTAAAAAAATAAAAAACATAAACATTAATGGATTATCAACATCAAGTATAATTAACTATATAAAAACAAAATCAAAGAAAATATATGATAAATTTAGTAAATTAATGTTTGATGATGAATTTACTAAATTATTCGATCAAACTAAACAAGAATTAGAAACTATTATTGATTTTACATATAATATATGTTGTTCAATTCCAATTTTATCTGAAAATGCGGGAACATGGAGTAAAACAGTAATATTTATACTGAATAAATATATAAATGAAATTAATAAATTTGATAATGATGATGATGATATATATAATAAATTACCAAAAGAATGTACACATTTAAATAAAGAGACATTTAATAAATTAAAAGAACATGCGCATTTGGAACATGTACTAAAAAATGCCATGTTAGGTAATAATAATGAAAAATTAACAGAGAAAATATATGCAATTATTTATTGTTTTACATTATCTAAATATTTTAAAGAAAAATCAAGTTCAATAAGTTCTATAGGTTTTAAAGGTTTTAAAGGTAATATAGGTTCCGTAAATTATAATGAATTTGGTATAATTTTATTACAAGGTATAGCAGAATTATTAGCAGCAGGTTTACGAGGTTAATCGATTTATTAAATTAATTTACTCTAATTTCTTGAAAATATAAAATTTAAATAAATCATTCCAAATTTTACTTTCTTTATCTACACCTTTTAATTCTTCATAAAATTTAGCTACTCTTTTATAGAATTTTTTATTTTTTGGATTTTCTTCATGTTCTATAACTTGCAAAAACCATTCTTTATTCATATTATAAATATTTACAAATAAATCTGTATCTACTAATATACATCCTGCTTTTTTCATAATTTTAGTAATTAATGTTGGTGTTACAATATATTCTGTTAAATAGGTATTTTCTGTACTAACCCATGACATGTATACATCTAATGCTTGTCCTGGTTCATCATTTATTTCATCAAACTTTTTAATTATTTCAAAAAATTTTTTCCTTTGGCCATCCTCATCAGTATACCATGATGTATAAGTATCTTTAGAATTCAATAAATGCATAACTTGTTTAGAATCAAAAGTAGTACAAATAAAATATCCATCGACTTTTAAATAATTTTTAATATTTTCTATTAAATTATTTAAAGTAGAATAACTATCAAATAAATAATGAATCGCAAATTGACAATTAAATATATCATATTTTCGATCTTTATTAAAATATTTATTTATTAATTTTTTATTATCTGGAGTCATATTAGGTAATTTTTTTTCTTGATTTTCAATATTAAAAGGTAATCCTGAATCTGCTAATATAAATACAGCTTTTGTAAAACCTGGATATTTATCTACATTTGTTTTATATCTAACTGTTGCACTATCGATTGCACCAAATAAACCTTCATTGTCTGGATCTGTTCCAATATATTCACCTACACGGGAATGATACATTTTCATTATATCACCACCTCTTCCACAACCTAGATCTAAAACTGATTTTCTTCTTTCTTTCTCTTGAGAACAATAAGTATAAATAATTATTGACTTTACCCAATTATGAAAATCTCTAAATATCTTTCCTAAATTTGTAATCTTTTGATAATAAATGTTTTGTGCTCTCTCTGATGAAATTATTTTAGAATCAATTCTTGCTGATAAGATTTTTTGTTGTTGAAGATAAGTTTCAGGACGAGATAATTTTTTTATCTCATCTATTGTTACTGCTTCGCGCATTGATTTCCATATCTTTATAGATGTATCCTTAAAATTACCATATTGTTTTCCATCTCTTAAAACAGATTCTGTTTTATCCCATCTGGTTCTCAATATTTTCCATCTATATTGATGAGGTATTGATTGATCATTAGTATAAATAACTTCTACTACAGTATTATCATTTACTAAATTACCCTCAATATCTCTTACTTGTTCTCTTTCTATTGGAAAAAATGCTTCATGATTATTTTCTTCTTTCATAAATGGTACAGGTACCTCTTTATTACTAATAAAATCACCTACATAAAAATTTATAATTCTAAATATTTTATCTACACCCGCACCATATATTGAATTATCATATATATCTAGAAACCCACCTGTTTCAATATTTTTTTGAAATGTAATATAAACATCTATTGAATTTGTCGATGGAGGTTTATATTTATAGATAGGATATTTTTGATCCCTTTTATCTCTTGTATATTTTTGATCAATTCCAGTATAAATAATACCATCTAATACATATGGACAATTTATTTTTGTATTATGTGTACATAAAGACCAAACTAAATTACTGAAAGAATAAACTTCACAATTATCACCACCTGTAGGAAATAAAAATAATTTTTTGGAAAATATTATATCATTACTATTTCCATTATCTATTAATTTATTTAAATTATCAAAATAATTTATAATTTCTTTTTCATAATGTTTTTCCTGATTAATTATACTAAATTGACCACTGTAAGGCTGAATATCATATTTTTTTATTTTTAGTTTCGATATAAATTTATCTATGTATTCTAAACGATTAGCTAATAAATTTTCATTTTTAATATCTTTATCGCAATAATATAAACAATCATAAATCATAAATAGATATAAATTTTTTTTTGTTATATGAATTAATTCACCTTCAAATATTGAATTATTTAATTCTTTTACCTCATATTTTGTTTTTTTAACTATCAAATTATTTGATATCAAATATATAACATCATTTAATATTAATAATTGATATTTTTCACCATCAGCTTTATCTGTAATACTATATTTATTCGGAATTTTATCTACTACATGTTGAACCTCCGTTGATATTGGTTTCATTGAATATAAATTTGTAGACTGATCATTATCAACATTGTATAATAATTTATTATATGCTTTTAATACATTTTTTGATTCACTTTTTGAAATTAAAGTATCTGAGTTTTCTAATACTTTTTTTATTACATTTACTTCATTATTAATTTTATCTAAAACAGAATCATCTAATATATTACCCATTGAATATTCTAATTCTATTTCAAACTGCTTTTGAACATCATGAAGTTTATCAGGTGTTGGTGCAGACTTGATAATTGTTAAATCTAATCTTAATTTACCTAATTTTTCATCATTTAATATTATTAAACTTATTCTTTGTTTATGTCTAAAAATTATCTTATTTGATTCTGGATATAATAATGTATTTCTTAAAGTATCAATTGCTTTAGAATCCATTACTATCTCTTGACTTAATCTAAATCTAATATCATATTCATCTACATCATATATATTTTTATTATCTCTAATCTTATTTAGAAAAACAAAATCTTCTGTATCATAATAATTAGTTATTATATTTCCCATTATTACATTATTAGGATATTGATGCATTAAATTTAAAATTTCATTAATTTTATCAGTTCCATTAATTGATATTCTATACACATTATTAGGAGAATAATTATAAGATATATCTAATGTCTTTTCTAGTACGAGTTCTAAATTCTCACTTTCAGATCTATATTTTATATAGTTAAGTAAATTATAAAATTTAATAATTGATAATTTATTATCTGATTTATAATTATAAAACATTACCTCAAATTCTGTATCTTGAGTTATTTTTGAAAATAAAGTTTTGATATTGGCATTGTTTAATGATAACATTACTTATGTATAGATAATGATTTTTTAAATAATATTTTCATTTTTTATATTTTAAATTAAAAATTGAAATTATAACTCTATATATGCGCCATAATAATTTTATCTTTTACCGTAGCCATTTTGGCTCAAGCCGGAGATATTTACCTGTCGGAGCTTGCAAGAGCAATCGTGCTAGCACCCAATTCAACCATGTTCGGCATGGTGCCCGTTCCCGGAGGGATCCTCGTTGGATCGCGCCGGCCGAGGGGTGCTGCCTTCATCGCCGGACCTGATCCCATCGTCATCCCCGGCATCGCAGCGAACGGACAATACTTTCCTAAAGGGTTTCCATCCTCGATGAACCCGAACTGCTCGTGCCGTGGGCACTGCAACTGCCGAAACCGCTGCGGATGCTGTAACTCACACATAGGCTTCTGCTCACAGGGCTGCCCCTGTCTGGGCAACTGTCCCAGATGCCATGGCAACCGCGGCGGAGGCAATGGCGGAGGCAACCGTGGCGGAGGCAATGGTGGCGGCTACCAGGGCAACCGCGGCGGAGGCAATGGTGGCGGTTACCGTGGCGGAGGCAATGGTGGCGGTTACCAAGGCAACCGCGGCGGAGGCAATGGTGGCGGCTACCAGAACAACCGCGGCGGAGGCAATGGTGGTAGCTACCAGGGTAATGGCGGCGGCTACCAGGGCAACAATCGCAACAGTGCACTCAACTCCATCAATTTGGCTGCATCTCTTTCCACATGCACCTGCGGTGCACCGACTCGGTTTGGTGGACCTCTGTGCGGTGGGAACGAGTGCTGGACAGCAATTGATCGCCTGGCGAGGGCCAGGGGATTCAGCTGAGCCATGATTGGCGGCGATAGGGCGGAGCTGTGAATAGGCAAAGGTGCCGAGTAGCTAGTACTGCTAGGAGGGTCCTGATGGGGATGGCGAGAGTACCGGTCACGAGCATGCTAGCTTTTGTCCGGTGTGTATATAGGTCCAATTCGATATGATAGTATCTGAAACCTGCGTTTGGTAGGTTTCAATGCTTGCCTTCTTAGGAGGCAAGTTGTACAGATGATGCTATCATTCACCAAATGCGTTCAGTACGGTATGGACGCATCTATGTACGACTTTGCCAGGCAGCGCAACGTGCATAGAATCAAAGAAATTAATTTATTAATTTTATTGATTTACATGATAAATTAGATTTTTATTCAAATAAAAATCTAATTTATCATATTATGAGCTTAGAAAATAATTTAATAGAAAAATATAAAAAAATGATAGATATGAATAATATTATATGTAATAATACGGATACTACAATATTAGTAGATGCAACATGTACTAATATTTTTACTTTAAATAATAATGCAATATTTAATAATAATGTTAATTTTTTATCTAACTTGAATATTTCTGGGAATACTATAATTAATAGCGATATTAATTGTACTAATATTAATATTTTTAAAAATTCATTAATTAATAATTTACAAATTAATAATAATCTTTATGTATCTTCTAATACTATTTTAAATAATAATGTTTCCTTATTAAATAACTTAAATGTTTCTAATTTTACTAATATAAGAAATACATTAACTATTACATCAAATTTAAATGTTTCAGGTAATGCAATATTTATGGGTACTGTATCGATAAATAATTTAATAATTTCAGGAATATCTAAAATAGAAAATAATTTAACTTTATATTCTTCATTATATGTTTCTAATAATTCAGCTTTTATAAATGATAATACAATATTTTCAAATTTATATATATCAGGATCAAGTAATTTTAATAATGGTACTATAATTAGTAATTTAACAATTCCATCAAATTTCATTGTAAATGGTATTAATACAATAAATTCAAATTTACAAATAGATAATTTAGCTTATTTATATACATTATCTAATTTATCTAAATTAAATGTATCAAGTTATACTATTATAAAAGGAAATATAAGTAATACAAATTCTTTGAATATATCAGGATCAAGTGTATTTGATGGCAATTTAGGAATAATAAATAATTTGAATATTTCTGGTTCTACTATATCTAATAATATGAATGTATCTACGTTATATGTTTCAAATAATTCTATTTTAAATAATTGCCAGATAAATAGTAAATTAAATATTATTCAAAGTGCAATATTTAATAATAATTGTTTATTTAATAAAAATGTTACATTGAATTCTAATTTAACAATTACATCACTTAATATGAATCAATTAAATATTGCTGGGAAAATTAAAATTAAATTAAATAATTATACCAGTAATTATGAAGCATATACAAATGGTGTACCATTATGGGGCTTATATAGAACAGGCGGTATAATAAAAATAAGATTAGATGCACAACCTATCAATATAAAATTAATAGGAAACAATAATTTAAATATATATGTGAATACAACATATACTGAACCAGGAATTACAGCTATTCAAACTGTATCTACAACAAATGATATAATAACAAATTACATAACATCTATAATAGCGAGTGATTTAGGTGAATTAATAAATACACCAATACAACTAACTGGATCACAAATAATTTCAAATACTATAATGGATACATCAATTCCAAGAACATTTACTATAACATATACATCTTATAGTAATTATAATTATTCTTCAACTGCAACAAGAACAGTTACAGTACTAGCTATACCTGTTATAACTAATATTAATTTATCTTTTGATCAAAATAATATAAATTTTTCAATAACTGGTCAATATGATACATCAACTTTTAATATAATTTTAGGATCAACTACAATAGTTGCAGATACTTTATTTATTGGTAATTCAATAGATGTAAGTAATTTAAGTACCAATATTAATTATATAATAACTATAAATTTAAAATCGAATAATGTCACTTTATCATCAAGTAATTATACATTTACAATAGATAAATTAAGTCCAATATTAAATATTGCTAATCCATCTTTAATAACTATAAATACACCTTTTAATATATTAACATCAATTAATGTTGTAGATCCACCATTAAACAATTCTATATCAATAACTATTTCAAATGTTCTTAATTTATATAAAGACAATGTTGAAATATCAATTCCATATGATGGAAATTTGGATACTAGTACTGATTCATATTATAAAATAATATATAAATTTATAGATAGTTTAGGGAATAATAGTATTATATCATTTATATTATGGGTTGGTACATCTCTTGAATTACAAAATTTTTCGAGTGAAAGCGATGCTTATTTTGGTGGTATACAATTAAATTATCCTTATCGGAACGGAAATACTGCAACAATACTTTCGAGAATAAATTTTATGCCAACATTTGATTTAACAAATGGATTTTTACATATTCCCAATGTTAATTTATCTGGTATGCCTAATAATGATTGGTGTATTGAAGGTTGGGTTTATCCTAAAGGATCGACAAGTTCTTATGGACCTATTTTCTTTAGTCATATACCACCTATACAATTTCATTTACCTAATTGGGTTCCAACTCTATGGAAAACATATTCGCAACCTCATACTAATTGGGCAGCAAATAAAAGTTTAACAATGAATATATGGAATCATCTAGCTGCACAAAAAATAGGAACTAATTTATATTTTTATATAAATGGTGTTTTATCAGGAACTGGTAATTTAGGTACAGCATTTGATTCTAGTATGACATTAGGTACTGCTATTAGACATAGTGCCAGTGAATATAATGAAGAATCATATAGACTATTACCTGGTTTATTATCATATGTTAAAGTTACATTAGGAATAGTTTATTCTAGCAATTTTACTCCTTCTAAATATTTAATTAATAATATAACTTCATCTGTTAAATACATATTAACACGTTCTAATAAATTACCTATGGATTATATAACAAAATCTGTAGGAACTATTACAGGAACAGTAATAGTTGATTCACAAGATATATTATAATTTTTATCAAAATCATGTGTATTTATTTCTATGCTCATTAATTATTGCTATTATATAAATTGTCTTAAAATACTAAATTTTTATTTTCATATTCATTTTTTTTACAACTACTTACTATTTCATTAAATGCTAATGTAAATGAAAAATTTAAACCATTAAGATCGACTGTATTACCTAAATAATCTATTAATTCAATATCTAATTTTTGAATATTAATAGGTTGTCTACATTTATATTCAGTAGATACATACCCATCTAATTTAGTAACATTATGACAATTAGTAAAATAAATTTTTGCTAATATTTTTTCATTATTTAGATCAAAATTACCCCAATTATTTATTTTAAGATAAATATAATTATCATTATATAAATTAATAACATAATCACTAGTAATAATATGTTTGCATGTATCCCAATTGGAATTATATAATGATAAATTATTTTTTAAAATTCTAAATCCTAAATAATATCCAAAATTTAAATATGATGTATTATTATAAAAATCGATATCAAAACTTGGAACATCTTTATCAGTTGTTATCATTTTAGTATCTGTCAAATTATATAAATACACATCTAACATATTAGTAATATTTATCATGTTAGTAATGCTATTTAATGAAAATTGTATATTATATATTTGATATTTCCATTCTATAGGATTATAATGTGAAAAAATATAATATTTAGAATTAAAATTTTTTATTAAATTATCTAATATACCTGTTCCTTCTATAGAGGGTATATAATTAGTAGTATCTGAAATATATAAATTATATATATCATTTTTTAAAGATTCTAAATTAGTATATGTACTACCATTAAATGTATCAATCCTAATATTATTAGTATATCTTCTATCATATATAGGAATATTAAAAGTTTCAATATTAAATTGAGTTATATTTAATTGATTTAAATGATTAATTATAATATTAGTAAATCCATATATACTATACCATCCTTGATTAATAGTTAAAAATGAGTTTAAATTAAATGTTATATTAATATCATTGTATAAATAAAAAATATAAAAATATTTTTCATTATTAGATATTAGTGAATCTAATTTATTAATATTTATATCAAGTTTATTATTAATATTATTGATAATATTATTTATAGTATAACAATTATAATCATCTAAATATATAGTTAATCCATCAGGATCATTTAATTTATTTGGTATATGAATTTTAAAATAATTATTATTTTTTTTATAACTAATTTTATTATAATTCATAGTATTAATTATAGAATTATTTAATTCAACACTAATGATTCGTATTGATGATATATTTTTATAATTTTTATTTAAATTTATTTTAAATTTTGTTTCACTTGGATATAGTACATGATCTCTGTATCGTGAATCTATATTTATTAAAATATCTTCCATTATAATTAGTATATATTTTATTATTATTTAAAGTTTAAATTATAAATATCGCTATTATATGATATATGATAGCGATATTATTTTATTATTATTAAATTATGTTAAATTTAATGAATATAAAGAGATATCTCAAATAAATAAAGATATATATAAAAAAACTAGATATAATATACCATATCGAATTAAAAAAGAATATGCTATTAAAAATTTATCAGGTTATCCAAATAAATTGTTTGATATATTTGATCCAATTAAATTATTTAAATTAAATAATATATATATTAAAAATGGTTTTATTGGTGATTATATAGATTTTTTAGATAAATCTCATTTTAAAAATAATAATTTAATTAGGGGTAATGATCTATATAATAGATATTTTATTAGTTTTAAATATGAATACGAAAATCAATTTTATGTAACGACTTTATTTCAAAGATATAGCAATGATATATATAGATGGGTATCAGGAGGAAAATCACCTTTTGGTTATACAATAATAATAGATTTTGATGAATATTTTATTGAAAATGATGCTATAAAATTTTATATAAATCTATTCAATAGTCTTTAATTTTAATATATAAATATCTTTTTCCACAATAATACAACTATTTATATTAGCTATTACTAATTTTGCAATTATTAATGGTATTTGTTTTTTTAAATTTTCATTTATAAATTCTATAATATAATTAGTCAAATTGTATTCATTATATTCTGTATTTATGTTATAAAAATCTAAATAGCAATATGCACGAAATTCATGATTATATGCTAATCCATTTTTTTTAGAATTAATAAATAATTCAGATGTATCAAATGAGTTTATATTAATTTTTGTAATATCATAATAATAATTTTTAAATTTATTAACCATTTTATCACTAGATTTATAATGTAACAATATATATTTTTCTAATCTATGTATTTTAAATGATTCAAATATGGAATTTTTAATTAATTTATATGTGAAAAATTCATTATATTTATAAATATTATCATTATAATATTTTCTTGTTACAGTATTAAATACTATATCATTAATTTTACCGTTATCAAGTTGCTTAATAATTATATCAATAAAATTATCATCTATATATGTAATTATTATATCTAAAATATTTCCACCTTCTTTTGTTAAATATTTTTTTATTTTATTTACTTCCAATAAAATATTTTTATCAATACAATCATATTTAATTATAGGATTATTTATTATTTCAATAATATTACTTATTTTATGTTTGCATATTATATGAATGAAAGGTTGGTTTATATTTAAATTAATTTTATGAATATTATATTTATCAGTAATATCTACTTTATGAGGTAAATAACCTAATTTTCTATTATCAATAGTATATACACCTATCGCGTCTGATGATATTTTATTATATGGATTTAATATTAATTTAACAGGATCACCAATTTTAGATAATTTTATATTATCTAAAAAACTATATATTCCTTCTAATTGTATTATATTCATTATAATAATTATAAATATAATTTAATTATATTACGCATAGTATAATTAAATCATATTTAAGAATTAAATTTAAATGTATGTCCGCATTCTAAACAGTGTACAAAAGTAGTAGGCGGTTCGTCGCCTGCTCGAGTTTGTTTTTGAGTAACTTGACACCGTGCTTTATGACATTTAGAACATGTAAAAGCATTTGAGCCTGAAATATTTTGTTTTTTATATTCTTCTGCTTGTTTTTTATTTGAAATTGCTTCATATTTTTCAGGATTTAATTCTTCTGGTTTCATATAAGGAATTTTACTTGGATCAATTTTATTATTTATAATAGAATTGATCAAATAATTTCCGATATCTTTATCATTTAAACATAATAATATCTCGTCACTTTTAGACAAATAAATATCATTTATTAAAAACTGGACATTATTATTTTCAACATATTCATTTGTAAAATTATATATATTTTCTTCTATAATAGAAGCAATTTTTATAAAATCAATTTGATTATTTAAATTTGATAAAGATTTTTTGATATTTTCCACTATCTTTTTTCTAATACTTGAATCAATAGACATTTAAATTATAATAAAATATAATATTTAAATAATTTAATTTTCATTTTTTTATTTAAATATTATTTTATTAATATTAATAATGTTTAATAAATATATTCAAATTTATTTCAAAATTTTGAATAAATATAAAAATTTTTATTATGACAGACTTTTAAATAAACCATTATATGTAATATATAAAAATTATATAGTATTTAATAATGAATTATATAGAATTCCATTTAATGATAATGAATTTATAAAATTAAAACAATAATTCAAATGTTAAATCGATAATTGACTTTATAACTGGTGTAATTTTACCGCATGCATTTATTACATTAAGTGAACCATATATATCATTTGAAGATATATTAAATTTGTTTGCTATAATACGATTAAAATCTATTGTACTATTTTTTAAATCTGAAACTAATGGAGGTAATGTAACATCATTATATCGTGATTTTAAATCTACAAAAGTATCATTTTTATAATGATCAGCATTATAATATCTAGGTCTAAATAATTTAGAATTTAATGGTAATGGTGCAAATAATACATTTCCTGAATATAAATTTGTCCAAAATGGCATTCTTATTATATAATTTTTCATAATTTCTTTTTCTTTTTTATTTAACCATGTACCAAAACCTCTCATTCTATATTTATGTAGAATATCTAGAGGATCTTTGGTTCCATATATATATCTATAGTCAATATTCATATATGTCATATGTGCACTAATACATGAAGGTGTTAAGTAAACATTAGTTCCATTATAATAACCTCTTACACATGGTAAATGGAATCTAGAAACTGTTACAAAAAAATCATTTTTAATATTAAACAATTCAAAATTATGTAATAAATATGGTGACGTAATATTATATTTATATACTATTTCTATATTAATAGGATTAATAGATTTTTCACTAATATAAATCTTAAATGTTCCATTATATTCTAATTCATAATTATATTTTTCTTTAATATTTTCATTTAATGAATCTAAATATTTATTATACAAGTCGATATAATAAGGTCTAAATATATCTAATATTTCCTGTGAATCTATATTAGAATTAATATAATCTATTTTATTAGTATTTTTTTTATTATCATCAAAATGAATATTTTCATTAATAAATTTTTCTGTAACAAATAATTGTTCAGTTTTGTTTAATGTTAATACAACATCATTATTATCAAATGATTGATAATATTTATTTAATGATTGAATAATATCTTGAAAAAATAATTTTACATTATCTATAAATATAAAATTATTTTCATTTTTAAACATAATATCTAAATCAGCTTTGGCATAATATTCATTAAAATAGTGATAAATATTTAATTCTAAACTTTTATCAGTAAATATATTCATTAATGGATGTTCTTTTTGAATACATGCTGTAATAGTACTTCCAGTAATTGCCATATTATATTTTGCAAAATCAATATTTGAAAATATATCAATATTTTTAGATCCACAAGTATAAATATTTAATCTTATTTTAAATTCTTCTAAATTACATATTCCTTTATACCAATATGTACTACTATTATAATATCCAATACCACAAAAATTTCTAGATGGATCTAAAATTAAATCAGAAACTAATAAAGGCATATATGGATTTAATTTTGGTCTTTTATGATCAAAAGGAAATACAGGTAATAGTGATGCTGTATTTATATCAAATTCTATAACATCTTTAATTTTAATATTTTTATCTAATAATAATTCATCTGTATAAAATTTAATCCAACTATAACTTAATAGATATCGGAATAATTGTGCATGAGTTATTATAACAGTTTGCATCATTGTAAGTATCTCATAATTATTAACAACTAAATGACAATATTTTTTACTTATCATTAAATTACAAAACATATAAAATCGATCATTGTTATTCATATTATTAAATAATATATTAATATCATTTTTATCTACTGAATACCAATAATTTAATTTATAATTTTTAGAAATATTATATTTATATTCATAATTATTAATTTTATCATATTGATTATCATATTTAATATCATCTAAAATATCTTTAATAATGAATGATATATTTTTATCAACTAGTCTTGCTAATTTAAATGTAAATGTTCGATTACTAAATATCTTGGTATTATTTAAATTACAATTAATACTATATGTCCAATATTGACATTCATATATATTATTAATTAATTTATGTAAATTATTATTATTATTAAAATATTTATTTATAATTACATATTTAATAAATTCATCTAGCTTATATAAATTATTATACATTTCCATATATTTTGTTATATCATTATAATTAATATTTAATATTAATGTAACTAAATTATTGTCATTCAAGTTATAACTTAAATTATTATATCTTTCTAAATTTTCTCTAGATATAATAATCATATTATCAAAAAAAAATTTATTTTTTATTATACTAATATCTACTCTGTATAATATTAAATTATTTGACACTGATTCAAATAATTCGCATGATATTTCCCATTTATAAAATTCTAATGGTATTATTATATCAGTTTTTTTAGTTAAAATATAAAGATATTTATGATCTTTAAATATTTTATTTTTATCATACCATGATTCATTATCTATATCATCCATGGTAAATCGTTTAATATTTAAAGGTTTTATATTTAAAAATGGATTCACCATCATATCTGACATTATAAATTAGAACAAATTGCTTAATATTTAAAATAATCAATTTTTTTTAATAAAATATTTTCTCACATATTTCATTGGTAACTTTAATATAATCCATTTTAATCATGTAATCTAAAGCTTGATTAAATGTTTCTATATTAAAATCAAATATAGTTATATGTTGTTTAGTAACCGTATATAAATCATTTTTATTTATATTATTTTTTTTAACATAATGATTGATTACGGTACATAATACTTCATTTTTAGAATATGCATAATCTATATTAATAATATTATAATTAATATTATTATTAATTAACTTTATTAAATTGCATTCAAAATTATCATTTGTATTAAGTGCGACCAAATCATTATTATCAAGTTCTAAATTTGACTGAGTTGATATTATATTTAATAATTTAGAATTAATCAATGATTTTAATATCATATTTTTATTTGTAAATAATTTAATTATGTCATGATTTAATATATCACTTATTAATAATTTATCATTTTTTTCAAACATTTCTAAAATTATAAATTGTATAGGTAGCATATTTATTTTTTTATTTAAATATGTTATAGTTATTTCGCCATAATTTAATAACCAATTAATTATTTTATTTGGATAATTATTACTAAAAGTTAAATTATATTCTATCATATACATTCCAATACGACTATCTTTAATACTATCAATAATATTATTATTTATTATATTTTCTGTTTGGTTAATATTCCAACATTCATAAGATGTAATTAATACTGATATATCATAATGTTTATTTAATTTATATGATATATCAATATCATCTATAATTTTATATATTTTATAAATATTTCTATTATTAAATAATTTTTTAAGTAATGCATAACATTTTTTTTCAGTATTTATTACTTTTTCCATAGATTTATTTTTATTTATATATGATTGCATAATTCTTTTTATTAAAGAATTATAATAATAATCTATAAACATATCTTTATTTGAAATAAAATGAATTATATGTATAATTTTGAAATATTCATCTATATTATCATTTTTAATATAGTCATCAATTACATATAATATTTTTTCAAACATGATATTTGTCAAATTAATTTTAGATAATTTATGTTTAATAACTGACTTTGTTGAATCTATAATATTAAACATTAAATCTAAAGAATTATTAGTTATATACTTAATAATATTTATAATATTAATTACATTATCATTATCAATTTTACTAATTAATATAGATAAAATATTATATATTTCCTGTATACTATTTTTTCTAGTTAAAAATTCATTAAATAGATTTAAATTAGATTCTTGTAAATTTGATTTCAATGATTCTAATAATTTATCTTCGTTAATAAATTTATAATATGATTTAATATTAATATCTTTGAATGTATTATCGGATAGCATATTACATATATCATTAAATGTATTGAATAAAATATGGTCTATTTCATTTAAAGTATTTTCATTTAATATTAATATTAAATTATCAATAATAATTTTTGTTATATATATAAATGATTTACTTGATAAAAATATAAATTTTTTTTTAATATAATTATAATATTTTATATTTTCATATAAATTTAACATATTTTTAATATTTTTAGGTAATTGAATATCATTTTTTATTGATATTTGTAATTGAAATATTTTACCTATATCCATTTCAAATTTGCCAACATCATTATTATTTTTAAATATTGTAGTATTTATATATTTAATTAATTTTAATAATATATATAATTTATTATTTTTATAATTAGTATATTTATAATTATTAATTATAGAAAATATATCTGGTTCAATTATATAATTTTCTATAATATTAAATATTATAGGATCATTTACAATTAGTGAAATAATTTTAGAAAAACAAATATCAATAATATTTGCATTATATTTATTATAATAATTTAATATACTATTAATATATAATATTTTATTTATAATATTGTAAATAAGATCATTTAAATTAGATATTTTAAAAGTTCTTCTTGTTATATTTTTTCTAATATTTTCTTTTAATAATATAATATATATATGAACATGTTTTTCAATAGAAATAATAGTATTCATATAATTATTATCATGTAACCAAAATGATTGGATAATGTAATTGGGAACTAATATTAAAGTATCTGTATATAGATAATTTTCTATAAAATTATCTATATTAGATGAGATATAATTAATATTGATTGTATTATCAATAACATTAAATTTTCTATTAAGATCTAGTATGCTCATTAATTAATGAGTATAAATAATTAATTAATATATAATTCAATTTTTTAATATGGCATATATCTAGGAACATCATAATCATATAATTTTACATGAAAAGTTCCATTATTATCATTTGTTCCAGGTATAGTAATATTATCACCATCATATATTTCTTTATCACCATTAATTTTTATTGGAATTTTAACATTATTATTATTTAAATTTGTTTGAACATAATATTCATATTGATTAGATCCAGGATATTTTTGCCGCCCATATAAATTATATATAGTTTCCGTATTATTTCTCATAACTAATCCCATTAATTGAAAAGTATCAGGATATCCTCTAGTCGGAAAATTGATATATCTTTGAACTTGATCATCAGGATAAGCATATTCAGGTAACCTTCTTTCAGGAGGTTTAAAATTATCATATGCTACATTTTTATCTCTGTTAATTAGATATTTTTTTTTTTCTAGAAATATTTTATCATCTAAAACTTGATCTAATTGTTTTTGCATTTTAACTAAAATATTATCAGAATATTTATATTTTATTTCATTCTTATGATTAAACTTGTCAATATTACTATAAATTAATGAAATACATAATAAAATTGATAATATAAATAAATAATAATTTAATGGTAAAATATTATTTTCACATGACATATAATATTTATGAGAAAAAATTTATTATGTTGTTTTGTAAAGTTATTTTTAAAAAATTATATTTAATAATTATTAAATATAATTTTTTATCTTTTTATTCATAAAATTATATATTTACACCAATGGATTACAACATAAAATCATTAATTTACATTAATCTTGTTTATATAATCAATTAATATATCAATTAATTCATTTTTTAGTTCTTTACCTTTTAAATTTATATTACACATTGATATTATATTTTTAATATCTTGAATTTTTAATTTAGTTATTTTTTTTTTATCTAGACTCTTGATAAATTCTAAATCATAATAAGAAAAACTTTTTATATTTTTATAATATTTTAAATTATCTTTATCATTTAAAATATTAATTATAACTTGATCATTAAAATTAAATTTTTTATTAATTTCATTATTTATTGATTGCATTAAAGGTTCCCATAATGTTTCTTTTTTAGCTATTAAATAATTATCTTTATTAATACATAATGATGAGGAATTATATAAAACAGATACTTCATTTTTTGTATAATCAAATATGAATAAATTTATATCTAAAATATCAACAATATATTGTAATATTTCTGTATCTGAATTTATTTTAAATAATTCTCGATAATCATTTTTTAATAATTTATTATAAAAAATTTTAGTACTAGAATATTTATCTAATAAATCATTTTTAAAATCATTTATAATTGCTGTATCATTATATTGATAAGATACTATAAAATCATCTTTTAATAATGATAATAATGATATCCATATACTATCATTTGAATCTAAAATATTATAACTGAAAAAATTATTTGCTAAAATATTATCAAATTTAACATCATTATTAATGCTAAATTTTTTAGCACTTTCTTTACATAAATATTCTATGATTAAATCATATGTAATAACATCCATTAATCACTAATTAAAAGATTCTTTTAAAGTAAAAATAAATCAATTTTTTATGAAAATTATTAAATATTTTTAAATCCTGGTTAATCATATTCAGTTTATATATTTTTGTAAGAATGTTTAAAATTAAGATAAATAAAAAATCTTTGATTTATCCCAATCATACATAATAATTAAATATTAATGTAATTTAGAAATATTTAATAATTTTCTTAAAAATAAGTGTATTTTATATTTAAAAATATTTAAAAATCTCATTAATAATAATGATGTACTATGATGCTGCGGGAAATTATTTAACATGTGATGGCACTACATGTGATAGATGTACATGTGATAAATGTACATGTGATAAATGTACATGTGATAAATGTGTAGAACATACGAAACAAAATAAAAAAATTACCAAATCTAAAAAATCTAAATGAAAAATAATTAAAATTAATATTTTAGTAAATTAATTTTATTTTAGATTTTTTTAGATTTTTTAGATTTTTTTTTCTTTTCTTTTTTACTTTTATTATGTTCTGGTAATTGGCAATTATCATCTTTTATATATTCTATATTATCATTCTTTATTTTTTTATTACAAGTCTCACAATAATAATTTCCACCAGATTGTAAATGTGTTAAATAATGTAAATTACTTAACATTTTATATTACATTAAATTATATAATAATTTTTAAAATATTTTAAATATTAATGGATATTAGATATTTTGATACATTTATTAAGAAAGCATTAGAATATTATGATAATCAATGTATTAAATATAAAAAATATATAAATATGAAAGACGCAGTACTTGATTTTGAAAATAACGATATTATTTTTAATTCAAAAAAGGATAAGAAAATATATAATTTTGAAATATTAGCCTATTATGATAATAGAAATAATATTTGGATATGGGGATGGTTATTAAATTTTGGTGATTCTACAATAGCAAAATCATTATTAGATTATGGATTACATATAGATAATAATTCAATATCAGAAGAATATATTTTTATAAAGTCATTATTATTAAATTCTAGAATATTAATGAGTGATAATATTCAATTAAATATAAATTTAGCCATAATATCATTTTTAATTAAAAATAAAATTTATTTTATATATCCAAAGAAAGTATACTTGGATGAAGATAATAAAACATATGTTACATTATATTATTTTGTTAAATAAAAAATATAAATTATAAAAATAAAACTCCTATATATATATATATGAGTTTTAATTTTACACAAGAATATCTAAAAAATAAACCTATATTTTATCATTTTTTAGATCAATACATAACTGAAAATAGTGGATATAATAGTAATTCAGTTATTGATTTTATTATACATGAAATGAAAGATTATTTACCTATTTTAGATACACCAATTAATTTTTGTAATTTAATATGGACTGAAAGTAAATATATATTAACCATTGAAAATAATTATTCACAAAATATAATACATGATTTTGAATTACCGGATATGCCAATAGATTTATCTCATATTTTTAAAAATAAATTTTCAATTATTAATGTTAATACAGATGATCATAGTACATCTATAATTGTATATTTTAAAGATGGACTATATTATGTCATGTTAATAAATTCAGGTGATGGTTTAGATAATCATAAATCAATTGTATTAAATGATTCTACTAAACTTACCGGACCGCAAACAGGGGGTTCGAAAAGTCGCGGTATATTTTCTGTAAATTTAGATAATGAAACGTTGTATAAACCTTATTTAACAATAACATTAAGAGAAGATGAAATTGATAAAATTAAAGGTATATTATTTATTTCTTTTTTTTATAATAATATTAATAAAATATCTGTAGTTGAGGTTTACAAAATTATTAAAAAATATATTATTTTGATATCAGAATCATTTGATATTAATATTATGAATAATGATAATATTATATCTTATAAAAATTTAGAAGATTTATATCATAAAGGTGCAAATTTAAAATTTATGGATACTTATTATAATATAATAGCTAAATTATTTAAAACTTTAAAACCTCAAGATAATTTAAAAAAAGATTATTCAACAATAAAACATATAGAATTACCAGTTAGAACATGTTTTCATTTTTATGATAATGATATTTATATTTTTCCTCAACAAAGTGGATCGTGTACATGGTTTTCAAAATATTGGGCTATTTGTATTTACTATTTAATATATGATGAATTTGATATATATTATAAATTTATACAAAATGTATTTAATAAATTTATGGTCAAAATAAATACAATTTTTACATCTGATAATTTTAAATTAGAATTTGAGAATATAAGTAATAAATTAACATTAAATAAACATAATATTAATTCAATGTATATTTTAGCTCAAAAATTAGTTAATTTGGATATTTTAGATAATAATATTTTAGATAATAATATTTTAATTAATAATCATTTAATTGGAACTAAAATTTCTGTATCAAATGATAAATTATTATTAAGTAATATTTCAAAATTTAGTATTGATAATATAAATTTAGATAAAAATTTATACGATTTTTTGGATAATTTATTTTTATACTGTTATAAAGATCCGTATGATGCAGAGAGAGGGTATGCGAACATTTATCTACATACAAATATGAATATTTTTAATAAATATATATGTGACTATATTGAAAAAAATGAATTTCATCCTGAATATAATTTAGATGCTATATTTAATAATAATATTTACGATTATAATAATATAATAAATGGTGATTATAATATAATTACTATTATTAAAGATAATTATACAAAATTAAATACACTGAATCATGATTATCAAATGGATTTTATGGATACTATCAAAGATGAAGATATTAATCAATATAATTTTACAGATAAAAATAATAATATATTTAATATATTAGATATATTCAATATATTTAATATTAGTGATATAATATATAAGTTTGATAGTGAGAATATTGCATTTCAAAATTTAATTTATTTATTTTCAGAAATAAATAATATATCAGCTGATCATATTTATGAAAAACAAATAAAATATTATTATATTATAAAATATTATTTAAATATTAACGATGATAATAAATTAATAAAATACATTAAATATTTTGATAAATTATATATTTTAATTCGATTTTTATATATAATTCATAAAATTGAAATAGTAATTAATAAAAAAATAGATGATGATACTATAAATAATATTGTAAAACCTAAATTAAATGAATCGCAAAAAATTATATTAGATCGTTATATTCACTTGTATAATGAAAATATGTTAACTATTATAAATAATATATTTAATACATTGTCAAATTATTTTTTTAATAATATAGTATATTCTAATTATAAAAAATTATTATTAAAATCTGATATATTAAAAAATATTATTTTCGAAAGATCTTATATTAAGCCATTACAACAAGTAATTAATTTAGTAAAAGTTCAAACATTTTATTATTATGGATATAAACTCTCTAACTTTTCTAATCCAAGTAGTATTATACTTGATAATGGTGAATATTATCAAGATATTAAAATTAACATAAATGATTTAAAATCTGAAAAAAATTTATTGTTAAATAATCCATCTTATATATTTAATAATTATTTAAATAAATTAGACATTATTAATCCATCATTATTTATAAAATTAAATATAAATGAAATTTATGAAAATTAATCATTAAAAAAAAAATTATTAAAATATTTTTTGGATATATATGTTAATAATTATAAATTATCAAAAGATTTAAAAATATCAATACTATCTATATTACATATTCAATTATTATTATATAAATATCATGATGATATTAATGAAGAATTAATAGATATAATGAATAGTATTAACCATCAAATTGTTGATATTGTAATAAATTATAATATGTTACAACATAAATTACCAAATATAAATATTGATTCATTAATAATGATTTTAGATAATTTAATTGAAAATGATAATATTTATGATATTATAGATAATTATGATAAGTACGTAAATGAAGAAAAATTATTGCAAATTATTTTACCTAAATTTAATTTAAAAATCGAAGATTATGATATAGTAACTTTAGATTATAAACTATATCATTTATTCGCTAACAATAGTAATATTATTGGAATAAAAAATAAAACAAACAATAATATATATTTAGTAGTGGATAATAATTTAATATTATTAGTACTTGATGAACATAGTAAAATTACAGAAATTTGGTATAATAATTACAAAACCATTCCATGGGCTGAAATTACTAAACCATTCAAATGGTTTATACCAACTAATTGTTTTCATTTAATTTATATTGATAATAATGGACAATATAATATAATTTATTTTGTAAATAATAATTTGATATTAAATAATGATAATAATATATTAGGTCGTATACCTATAAATAAAATATTTAATATTAAAATATCAAAAAGTAATTATTTTTTACCTGATAATAGTTCCATGGATGATTTTAATACTATTATTAAATTATATGGTTATAATAAATTAAATAATATTCTTTTATCTGATATTTCAGATTCATCTGATTTAGGATATATTATTAATAAAAATGAAATTGATCTTATTAAATTACCATTTGAAATTTTTAAAAATTTAGATCCATATAGTAAAGATATTAATTATTTTAATTTTATTAGTAATGATATTAAAAAAGAAATTACACCATTTACTGATTTTGAACATAATATTTTAACAATTCTTAATGATGAATCTTATGAAACGGATATTAAATTCTTAGATTCATTACTTACATTAAAGAAAAAAATACATAAATACCAATTTGATAATCCTACTAAAATAAATGAATTAATTGAATTAAATGTAAAAAAATATGAAAAATTAATAGATATATTTGAAAAAAAAGTATCAAGTTATCATGATTGGGATATATTAATTATTAATATATCTGATTTTTCTTCTTATATTAAAAATATTAAAATTTATAAAATGTTATGTGATTTAAAAGATAAAAATATCAATGATATTAATAATAAACTTAAAATATATATTAATTTATTTAATAATAGAAAATTTAAATTTGAATATCTATTTGAATATTTATTTGAATTTATTTATGGATATGAAATATTAGATGAACAATATTATAAATATAAACAAATTATTTCTGAATTTGTTAATTTATTACCTGATAAATATAATACACAAAGATCTTTTGATGAACCTTTAATTAATTATGAATATCCATTTGGTAATTATTTAGGAGGCTCACCAGATACATTAAAACCATATACTTCTGTAAATATACCTATTCATCATTTTATGATGGGTAAAGGTAAATCTGCTGTATTGACACCATTATTATTTTTATATTTTGCTATTGTACATAAATTATTAGTATATATTATAGTTCCTGAACATTTACTTAAACAAACGCATAAAAGTATTTATCAATATGCTACATTTTTTAATCTTGAAAATAAAATTATTATTATGTCTGATAAAGAAATTAAATATTTATTTTTGTATCAAAAAGCGCCTGAAGAAATGAAAAAAACTATGCAAATTGGTAAATATACTAAAATTGAAGAAAATTCTATTATGTTAATTGATGAATTTGATACAATAATGGAACCTACTAAAAATAATTTTAATATCAAATTAAATAGTGTTTCTATTGAAGAAAATATATATTTTCAAATATTTAATTATATTATCACTAAATATAATATAACTAATTTAACTCCATATAAAGATATTATAATAAATGAAACAATTAATACAGATTTAGATAATATTAAATTCCAAATAGATAAAGAACTTTTAGTTGAAAATATCCATTGGGGTATTCATCCATCGCAAGGTTATGCAATTCCTTATTCTAATAAAGATAAACCTGATTTAGATTCTTCATTTTCATCAATTACAATAACAATATTCTTGACATTGTATTATTATATTGTAATATATAAATTAGAACTTAATATATTTATTGAAAATTATATAATTTCTAATAATATATTAGACACATTATTTAATATAGATACATTATCAAATCATAAAGAAATTATCGTAGATATTTTTAAAGATATTAAAAATAGATTATTAGTTATACATAATATCATTAAACAAATATATAGAACGGAAACGCAATTAAATACAACATTTGTAGATATTTTATTATTAAATAATATTTATAAAATAGGTTATTCAGGAACTTTAAACATAAATGATATAAAAATAGAAAAAGAATATAATAAATATGAAGATTTTGATGAGAAAATAAATATAGCTTACGCTATAACAAATAAATTAACAAATATATCAGATGAAGAAATTTCAACTTACAATGATTTTATAACAAATTTATCTAATTTTAATAATTATTCAGCTTTTATTGATATATGCGGTTTATTTAAAAATATAAAAAATGAAGATTTAGCACTAAAATTACACCAACAATTTGCTAAACCAGTAATTTTTATTGATGAATTGGATAATATATTATACATAAAAGATAATAAAATTGATAATTATAATGATGAATTATTAACAGACCCAATATTTTATTATGATCAAGCTCATATAATAGGTACCGATATTAAGCAAGATAATTATGATACGTTATTAGGATTATGTATAATAAATGAAAAATCGAAATACACGGAAGTAGCACAAGGAATGTTTAGATTACGAAAATTAAATTTAGGTCATAGAGTTGATTTTTTAATGATTAATAAATCAAAAACATATTCTAAAATAGAATTATATAATTTATTAAAAACAAATGATAATATAATAAATAAACGTGATCTTTTTAATTTTCAAACTTATAAAGCTATAATTCGTCATAATAAATCAAATGAAGAAGTTCATCCTAATTTAGAAAAAGTAAAATATAAAATTATAGATAATCCAAACTTATGTAAATCAATAGATAGTAATAAATCTACAATATCTAATTTATTAGAAAATATAATAGATGTTGATTATGAAAAACTAGATTATTTAGAATTAAATGAATGTGAAAAAATATTTAATTTAATTTATAATGTTATGCAAACATCAATAGATAAAAAGAAAGAAAGTAAACAAGAACAGAATATACAAACAGAAATAGAAAAAAATGATAGTCAAAAAATAATAATTAAACCTAATTTATTTGAAATGAAAATATTAATTAGATATGATAAAGATATAAATTATATAGATGATGATATAGCATATCATTATGTTGATAATATATATTATTTACCAAATATTTTTGTTGATGAATATAGTGGTTTAGCATTTGTACAATTTGATGATAAATTATTATTGATACCCGGACACATGATTAAACTTTTTATAAAAACTCATAATATTTATAATATTTATCTTAAAAGGATCAATAATATTGATACCCGGGATGATTCCAAAGAAATTATTCATATTGATAATGATGTAATAACTCCTTTTAAATCTAGTTTATTATTCAAGATAATCACTTACAAACAAGAATTAACTAGAGATATTATAAAATCTTTATCTCAAATAACACAAAATTTGTTATTAATTTTTATAATAAATATTAATGATCTTGTGTTATATAAATTTATATTAACTATAATTAATCCAACAAACAAAAGTTATTTTAATGAAAATAAGAAATTTAATACTTTTCAATATTATAATAATATATATCCCATAAGTGATGATATGTTTTATTATAATAAGTTACAAAATTATCATTATTATGGTCATGATATCCAATTATCAAACCGTAAAGTATTAAAAAAAATTAATGGTGGTAATTACAAATTTAAAAATAATATTTTTAAACAAAAATATATAAAATATAAATCTAAATATAATTATTTAAAAAATTTAATATAATCTTTGATAAATTTTATATATACCTAATTTATATTATACATTAACTCTAATCTATTTCATGATAACGCATAACTTAAAGTATATTTTAAATATACATCTTATAGGATATTTATTAGGTTAAAGATAGAAAATATTTGATTTTCTATCCTTCCGATATGTTTGTCTATAGGATCGACAACTTTTATTATGCATTTTAAAATGCGTGTTTAAATTTTAATTTAAATAAATATTAACAGTTAAAATAATTATATGATTGATTGTTTTTATTCATTTTAATATTTAATTATTTTATACTATATGAAATATATTATATTTATTTTTAAAATAAGATAACGTATATTGCAAAATTTGAATAAGGTACGATTAGGATAAATCAAAGATTTATCCTAATCTTAAGACAGAAAATCTTTGATTTTCTGTCGTACGATAAATAAAAAATCTTCGATTTTTTATTTATCCTAAGTTTCAT
>Ga0172373_10002658_pt1 | contig 27008 bp, 32 predicted proteins | sample Lak10m_2_FD_114546 | JGI IMG/M metagenome (GOLD analysis project Ga0172373, IMG submission 114546) | Freshwater microbial communities from Kabuno Bay, South-Kivu, Congo - kab_092012_10m | ecosystem: Environmental > Aquatic > Freshwater > Lake | place: Democratic Republic of the Congo...
GTTTTTCATACTACAAAGATACAAAAAAAAATTTAAATCAAGCCATATTGATTTAATTCGTACAAAAATTTTTCATAATCTTCTGAGTTAATAAACTCCTCGTGGATCTGTTGGTGTATATCTTCCATAATTTTTAAATGGTGATCCCGAATGGATTCGAACCATTGACCTACTGCTTAGAAGGCAGTTGCTCTATCCAGCTGAGCTACGGGACCATATTGTTAAACTTTTTTTACTTCGTATCTATGACCTGAATCTGTATTCACGTTTAAAATTTTTGATAATTCATCAGCATCTTCTTTTTTCTCGAATTCTAAAACCTCACCATGTGAATCCAACATAATTACAGGAAAAATTCTATTATCTTTTGTCTTTACGTGTTTGATTATCACATACATATTACAAATATAAAAATTATATTTCTAATAATCAACGAATTTTGATATTGGCTTTAGGTTTTGTTTCAGATAAATTTGGTTTTGGTAATTTGATCTCTCGATGAACTTGTCTTTGTTTGATTTCAAAAACTTCATTCCTTTTGTTTGTTTCTTTTTTTATGATTGGAGATTTTTCTGATTTTTGTGGATGCGACTTTTGAAATAATAAATTTATATTGTTGTAATCAATTTGATTTATTTTTTTTGTTGGTTGATTTTGTTCAATCTTGGGTTGGGGGTTTTTTTCTTGAGTAATTTTTTTGTTTATTATTTTTTGGACAATTAAATTATCATTTTTTAAAGTTGGTTCAATTACTTTTGTTGGTGTTGTGTTGATTATGTTTTTGGTAGGTTCTACTAAGTCCTCAGTTCTTGGTTTTACAATTTTATTATCCAAAAGATGATTCAAATTTTTTGGTACAATAATTTTTTTTAAATCTATTTTTTCTTCAATGGTTTGGGGGTCTTTCGACTTTTCTTGAGATAAATTTATTTTTTGGTCTTGGATATTGGGAAGTATGGACTTTTTTTTTATGTTTAAGTTGGTAAAAGAGTCGTGGTAAGACGATAATGAACTACTTCTAAAAATTGTATTTTGTATAAGATTTATCTTATTGTGTTGAGGTATTTCTTTGACAATATTTTTTATTTCATCCAAATTATCACTTGTATCTTTGATTTTTGATTCTCCAACTTTTACAAAGAGGTCAAGATACGAAACAATATGACTGCTGTCTGACATTTCCAAAATAGGTAATGCGTAACTCAAATTTCGATTATTTATTTTTTCGGATTTCAAAATTGAATTTTGATTAACTTGTACCGACCAAAGTAAAAATGATTTGAAAATTTTCAATTTTTGGATATTATCTAAGTTATTATCAATAGATGATCTTGACTCTGTCAAATTATTTTTGTTTTTGGAATCTATTAAAATCCAATTGTTTTCGTTGTTGAATATTTTTGTAATTAGACCAAAAACATTATTATCTACAAGTTTTTCGTCCGAATTTATTTCCAATATAACGTCTGACCAATTTAATTTTTTTGATTTTGAAAAATTTTCAATAATATTAGATGCATAAAATTTTTTAACATTATTTTTTATAAGTTTAAATCTCTTATCATCTTTTATTAAATTATGAACAATATCATAACTTAAATCAGAGGAATTATTATCAATTAATGTTACCTTATAGTCACTAAAATATTGATTTTTGATAGAAACGACACACTCTTTTATAGTGCTTTCAGAGTTTTCAAAAATACAAACAACATTTAGTTTCATCTCAGTTTAATTATAATTATAACTATAAATAATAACAAAACTTTTTTTAATAAATTTTTTTTAAATTTGTATTTATAGTAATGAATTTTACAATACCAAAATTTTCTGTTCACAATTACATTCCATGGGACTCTAACAAAAATATAGGAGTTTCATATAACAAAATTTTAAACTTAGTTGATGACGATGATTGGGTTTGTTTTCTAGATGGCGATGCAGTTCACACAAGTTCTTTTTTTGGAAAACGGTTAGAGGAAGTTATTGTTAATAATTATAATTTTTCTATGTTCACTTGTGTGACAAATAGAATAGGATGTCCATATCAAATTGCCCAAGGGGTTAATCAAACTTCTGATGATCATAAATATCATAGAGAATTTGGTGAAAATATTTGGAATACCCATAAAACATCCGTAATAGATATTACAAATCTCCAATTACTTAGTGGAGTTTTAATTTTGATTAATAAAAAAGCATGGCAAAAAGTTGGTGGTTTTAAAGAATCAGGAATGCTAGGGGTTGATAACGACATTCACACAAAATTCAAAAATTCAGGACTGAAGGTCGGTTTAATGAAAGGAATCTATGTACAACATTGGTATAGAGGAGGTAACATAAACAATAAAAAACATTTGTTATGAGATATAAATTTTTAGACGTAGGTTGTAAAATTGGCGGATCATTTCAAGTCGCAAAAAGTTATGGTTTTGAAAAAACCGAAGGTTTAGGTATTGACATCAATGAAACTCATGTTAAAAATTTTATAGATGCCGGGTATAATGGGTTAGTTGCCGATGCGACTACTTTACCTTTTGATGATAATTCATTCGATTTGGTTATTTTTAGTCATGTTTTAGAACATTTGCCAACTGAAGAATTAGGTAAAAAAGCTTTAGATGAATGTTTAAGGGTATCCTCCAAAAATATTTTTTTAGCTCTTCCTTTTTTTGATGAAGACAATTATTTAAATTCTTTAAATTTCAAAACTTATTATTCTGATTGGACTGGTCACACAAATAAAGTTCACCTAAAAACAATTTTAGAAAAATATTTGAAAAATTACAAATATGAATTGACACTAAAAAAGAAAATAACAGATAGTGGATTTTCAGAGATTTTACCTATAACAGCCCCAAAGGATTCTCACCACTATGATGAAAAATTACATGGAGATAAAAAAATTATTTCTTTTGATCGAGATATTTGGAGAGAATATGTAATCAGAATTAAAAAATGATCAGTAAATTTAGTATTATACTACCAACTATGTGGAAATCTGATTTTTTATCAGATTCAATTTCCAATTATATTACTTCAGATTTGGTAGATGAAATTATTATTATTGACAATGACCCTACAAAAAAAATTAACTTACCAAAAAACGATAAAATAAAATATTTAACTTAATGAAAGGAATCTATGTACAACATTGGTATAGGGGAGGTAACATAAACAATAAAAAACATTTATTTTGAAATATAAAATATGGTGGATGTGTGGTGAAAAAGTACAAAATTTTGGGGACGTTTTAACACCAAAAATTTTTGATCATTTTAAAATTAAATATGAATTTACAAAAGACGATTTCAATACAATTTGTGTTGGGTCCATTGCAAATAAAGCCAAAAAAGATTGTTTAGTTTTAGGTTCAGGAATTGCTTGGGAAAATATAAATTTGAACCAGTATGCCGATTGGAGATTAGTTAGAGGTCCATATACAAGATCAGCAATTTTAAAATCTGGAGGTAAATGTGATGAAATATATGGGGACCCGGCACTTTTGTTACCATTATTTTGTGACGAAAGTAAAAAAAAGTATGATGTTGGTATAATTCCGCACTATAAAGAATATGACCTGATTAGACAAAAGTATCCGAACTATAAAATAATCAATTTGAACAATCCAAATCCTTTAGAAGTTGCAAAACAAATTAGCGAGTGTAGATCTACTATTTCTAGTTCTCTTCATGGAATTATTGCGTCACACGCGTATAACATACCTTGTGCTTGGGTAAAATTTTCCGACAAAATAATTGGTGATGATACTAAATTTAAAGATTACTACATGTCAATTGGTATTGATATTACCTTATCATCGTTGAAAGATCCAATTTTTCAAAAACCAAAAAAAAATTTAACTCAATCAATTGAAAATGTTTTTTTATCGTTAAAATGAAAAACAAAAAATATATAGAAATAAATTTAACAAATGACCAATTTGTTTCTAAACTAATTTATCATATCGAAAATGGAATCCCTATGTCTTTTTCAAGATTAGGCGACGGAGAAATTCACTTTATCAACAACACTATAACTCAGAAAACAAAAACTGTTTTAAAAGAAATTTGGGGATATGTTGACCTTGAAATTGCAAAAAATAATGTTTTAGAGATAATAAATAACACCATTTCTGAAACTGACATTCTTGGCATAATGGATGAAAAAAACGCAATATCTCAAAAATTAAACTACAATAAAAATATTTGGTCTATACCCCAAGATTATATCACCAACATAAGGGAAAAAGAATTATTGATTGCCGACCATATGATTTTTAGAAGTCAGCAATTAGGAAATATATACAATTTTGAAAAAATTATTGGCGGTAGAGATGTTTGTATTATTTCCCCAAGAACTGAAGAATTGAAAAGGAAACAATTATCACATAAATTAAAAAATAATATCACTTATTTAGATGTTCCTATGGGAATGAACTTAAAAAATAGAAAAGATATTTTTAAACAACTAGATACTATAAAAGAAAAAATTGTATTATATGGTTGTAGTATAACAGGAAAAGATTTTGGTTGTTATTTGAAAAAAAAAGATAAAATTGCACTAGATTTTGGAGCAACGTTGGATGCGTGGGCCGGACTTGAGACCAGAAGTTGGTTCAAAAGTGGGGGTTTACAAAATCATTGTTTAATAAAAGAGTAAAATGATAAAAATAAATATAAATCACAATAATGTCTACGATTTGATCATAGATTCACTAAAAGAAAAAAAACCCCTTTCCATAATTAGAATAGGTGATGGCGAAATTATTGCCCTAGATTATGAACGAAATCAATTTTTAACAAAACAATTTTACACTTCCCACACAGGAAAAGTCCCGTCAAAAAAAATAATGTCAGAAATCTGCAGTCATTTGAAAAATTCAATATTAGATGCGGACATAATAGGAATTACACCGGATGAGACAAGATATAAAAATAGTTCATTATGGTCAACTACAAATTCTACAATATACGATATCCTGTACCCAAGCCACAACAAAAAAAAATATTGTAGTATGAATATTCATTTTGATTTTATTCAAAATGACCATCTTCATAATATATTTTCTTTTGTAGATGAGCTGTATTTAATAACAAGTAGAGATGTTAAAGAAAAAATTTTGAAGAAATACCCAAACATTAAAAAAATTCATTTGATAAAAATACCTGGAGAGTTCAGATATGAAGAAGATAAAAAAATTGAAAATTTTTACCCTAACATTTATGATTCAATAATGGACAGCTTTTCTCAAAACGACTACTCCGGTAAACTCTTACTTTTTGGTGGTGGTTTTATTGGGAAAAATCTTGGGGTACAATTTTCAAGAAATGGTGGGGTATCATTAGATTTGGGTAGTGTTTTTGATCTATTTTACGGAAAAAAAACAAGAGGAAAAGGTAAAGGTTCTCATGTATACATAAAATCAATTTTAGAATGAAAATAATTATTTATAGTGTAAATACTGGCGGATACGATAATCTAAACTCACCAATCGTAGTTGATCCAAATGTTCGTTACATTTTGTTTACTGATAACAAATACTACAGATCCGATATTTGGGAGGTTAATCACGTTGATTTTGTAGAAAAGGATTTGGACAATCGAAAAATTGCAAGATTTATAAAAATAAATCCTCACTTAGTTCTTCCTGAACATGATATAAGTATTTGGGTTGATAACTGTTATAGAACTAAATTCAATAACGCACAAAACGTTCTAAATGAAATATCATTTAACGATTCTATAATGTGTTATAAACATGATGTAAGAAATTGTATCTATGAAGAGGCAAAAGTAATAATAAAAGACAAATTAGATCACAAATTTATAGTTGACCAACAGATGATAAAATATAAAAATATTGGGTTCCCATCAAATAATGGTCTATTTGATAGCGGATTTACAATCAGAAAAAATTCAATTCAAGCTAAAACTTTTAATGAAAAATGGTGGGAGGAAGTTAAAAATCATAGTGGAAGAGATCAACTTTCTCAAGTTTTTTCATCTTGGGCAACCAATACAAGAATAGATCCAATAAAAATTGGTAGATCAATTTATGATAATAAATTTTTAACCCCAAAAATAAAACATCCAAAAAGGTGGACAGTAAATTAAATTGGTATTGTAACTGAAAATTTATTCTTTAACGTACCCTTCTTCATCATGTCTACAAGTTAATTTATTAATTGCAATAGATATTAAATTATTTTCTTCTAAATATTCTGAGATCCTTTCCCACAATTCGGCGTCTCCAGGTAAACCAACTTCACCAGTATCGGCAAATACATCTCGGTGTCTCAAAGGTATTTTTTTGAAATTTATACAAACAGAAGAATGTATTAATCCGGCATATTTAGGTTTGAAATCTTCATACATTTCATTTTTTAAAAACAGAGGTAAAAAAGAATTTTCTTGTTTAAATGTTGACGTAGTACAAATAAAATCGGCTTTTTTGGAATCGATGCAATTTATTATTTCAATTAGATGATCGGGATACCAAAAATCGTCGTGATTCAAAAAACAAACGTAGTCAATTCCTTCATTAAGACATAGCTCTATACCATAATTAGTTGCAAACGTACCGGCATATGACCAAAGGGCTAGTTTGTTTTCACCGTAAACATCCCTTTCTCTCGCTTTAGGTAAATTTTGAATGAAAAGATTTTCTTCAGTAAACCCTGAACCAAAATTCATAAATTCTGAGTTATTTTCGTACCTATCACCAATTAAAAAAATTTTATAATTGTTATAAGTTTGATTTTTTATTGAATCCAAAGCTCTATTCAAATAAAATGGCGTTTTCCCATCTTCCCTTTGATAAGTGCAAATTATAATTCCGAGTTTCATTATTTATATTTTTTTAATTATAAAACAATTACCTTCTTTAAAATTTTTTTCAAAACCCCTAGCATTAAATTTATTTTCTAACGTCCCTATGATTTCGTAATTTTCTATTTTTTTTATTAAATCATTTACGGCAATTTTAACATCAGGACTGTGAATGTTGTCATAATAGTCATCGAAAACAATATAACCACCTTTTTTTACAAAACTTTCATAAAAAAAAAAATCATTTATCACACCATCATAAGAATGATCCCCGTCAATAAATAAAATATCAATTTCTTTAGTTATTTTTGTTAGATTTGTAATCATTTCTTGTGATTGAGAACTACCCTCTAAATAATAGTACTTATTTTTATGTATATTTAGAGAATTTACATTTTCTAAAACAATATTTTTCGATATTGGTTTTCCCAAATCAATTGATATTACATTTGTATTTGGTCTTTGTAACATTAAACAAGCAGAACCACCGGCATAACAACCAATTTCAACATAATTAATTTCACCGTGGAATGTGTTTGCAATATCGTACAGAATATGATAATGGTGGTGGAAAGTTTGATTATTTATTTTTTTGGTAATTTCTAATAATAAATTTAAAGAACTCTGAGTTATATCCATTATTCACCTTTTTTACATATCAACATTATGCTTGAACATAAATCTGGGTATTGTTGTCCTAAACTATAACAACCATCCAAATATTCTTTACTAATAATATCAGTATTTAATAAACTATCCCATTGAAAATTTGCAAGAGCTTTGAAAAATATGCCCCCCCTGTGAATAATATTTAGTCCCGATGCAACAGTATCTCTTTCCAAAGTATCCAAACTATAAGTAATTCTATGTCCGTGTTCCTCCTCGGCCGGAGTTATTGCAGAATTGTGAGATATTAATTTCATTTTTGTCGCAATTTGTCTTGAAGCCGCGTTTGCGTTAGGACACACTAAGAATAATTTTCCATTTTCGGATAGCCACTCGTTATTAATTTTCAACAATAACCCAATTGGGTCATCAATATGTTCTAAAACATGCGTCAAAATAATGTTGTCATATTTTTTTGGAAGTGCAACGTCTTCGAAAAGTGCGTTAAAATAGGTTATGTTATTATCTAAATTTTGTTTACAAATTTCAATTGCCTCATCTGATGCTTCTACACAAGTTATGTCATCAAAAAATGGTATTAACCTTTTTGTAAAATCACCTTTGAAACTACCTAATTCAAGACAGCTGCCGTTAACAAAGTGATTTTTGAATGACTCAATCATATAGTGATGCATCACGTCGAAATCGAAATTATAAGCGTATTTATGATCTGATGTGTCTTGTAATTCTTTATTGTAATCTCTTTTTAATAATTCTTTTTTCAACGTCATTTTTTTTTCTTCTATTTTATGTTTTATGAACCCTTGTTTTTTATACAAATTAATTGCCTTTTGATTATTTGTGAAAACTTCCAAAAATATATAAAAATATTTTTTTGTTTCAAAGTATTTTTTGCATTCTTCTAATAAAAAAGTGGCAATCCCTTTTTTTGAGTGTTCAGGGTCTACACTTACATTAGTTATCCACCCAATTTTTTCTTTTGGGTCATCATAAGCCGCAACAAGACCAATTAATTTGTAATTATCAAATTTCGGAAATAATATAGCATGATCGAATAATTTTTTAGAATAATCATTGATATCGACATAAGTGTCCAAACTTGGGACGAATGTATTTGAACAAGCAGTTAAATGATCTTTTATTTGTTGTAACTTCATAACTTATTTTTCTAAAATTGCTAAACCAAATCCGTACTTACCAAAATCGTTTCCGTTGAATGTCATGTAATAATTTTCACCAAGGTTAAAAACGTGAGGGTAGTGATGCATTGTGCTATCCCAACCATTTTCAGAATACCCAATTCCTGCTTCACCATCTCTACGTTCCCAATCTAGTAAATTATTAGATGTTGCGTAACCTATTTTGTAACCCCTTCCTGGTATGTCTCTAAAATCTAAACCCTCTCTATATACAAAATACATATGATAAATTCCATCTTTGTAGAATACGTCAGGACCTGCTTGACATTCATTTTCATCTAATACATCTTGAATAATATTTTGGTTATGTCTTTGCCAATTAATTCCATCATCTGAAATTGCCAATCTATTTTTATAAATAATTTCAGATCGACCGTTGTGGTTTACCCATTTTGTACCGGCTAAATAGAACATATACCATTTATCATTAAATTTTCTAACTTTTGGCCCACTTAGAACGAAAGGTTCGTATACGCCAGCTGACAATATAGGTCCACCTAATCCTATTCTATTAAATGTTTCTCCGTTGTCTTCACTTATTGCCAACCCAATAGAAGTATTGAACGGTACTGATTGACAACGAGTCCATCCAGCATAATAAAATAATATTTTATCTTTGTGTCTGATATTACAAGAAGGGTAAACCGCAAATTCATCAAATGATCCTAATTTACCTAGAGGAAGTATAGGTTTATCTGATACACGAACAATTTTAGTTAAATCATTTTTATCTAAATCTAAAAATGTTGTGTAAGATTTTGCGAAACCATTTTTATCATTTTCAGGCCGGCAAGAAAAATAAATCCTGACAACATCATCTAAAACTAATGAATGAGTACATTGAGAATGGGTTTTCATCCAAGGTCTATCAATACCGTCATTCCAAGTTGTTGGGTCAAATATGTGACCTAATTTTTTCCATTTCATATTAAAGTGTACTCATTTAAATATTTATTTATTTCATCTTTATTGTTGAACATCAAGATGTCAATAATCGAAAGCCAAGGTACAAATTGATCACCAAATTGTTTGTATTTAATTGGATTTGTTTTAATAAAATTGAGTTCAATTCCGTTTTCTTCAAAAACTTTTTTGTCATATAATTCTACACCCCCAATTGAATTTATGTAAATTTTAGCATTTTGGTTTTTACACAAAGACAAAACTTTTTCTTGTGATTTTAAACTATGATCCACCTCAATCAAAGAAGAAATTACAATTTCTGTTTTGATTCCTAAAAACTCTTTTATTAATAAAATACTGTCGTAAATGAATTTAAATAAATTTGTTTCGGGATTATTTATACACTCAGAAACCAAAGAAAAAATTTTTTCAAAATAAGGAGATTTATTATATGAAGATTTAATCAAATTCAGAATTTTGTTTTTATCGTTTACCCATGATTCCGATAGTTTTCTTTGTACAACATTCAAATAATCTGAATCTTTTTTGATCGGGAGTGTGATTAATTGATCTTTTCCGTTAACTAAGATTCTATTTCTATTTATCCAACCCTTCTTGGTATATTGTATATTGTCATATATAATGAACTTATCTACCGAATTTATTAATTGGAAATATCCAATATAAGGAAAAAAATATGGTTGCATTATTGCCAATTTCATTTTTTGTATACTTCATACTTGGATAGATCTGGGTATGGCATTTCTAAATCTTCGTTATGGTTTGGTTTGTCTCCTTTATAAAATTGGTTCATAAGTAATAAACCCCTTGTGGCTAATTCAGGCATCATATAAAAGTTCCAACCCAACATGTCAAAATGATCATCATGATAAGAACACTCTCGTCTACCACTATATCTAGCTCTTTTGAACCAAAGATACGCATCGTAATCATCTGTTAAAATAGCGCCCCCTTTTGAAAGTTTAAAATGTTTGTAAGGTCCTGTAAAAGATATACACATATGTGTGTTTGGTTTATACATATTGTAAGTAAAACTTAAAGCAGAATCCCAAACCTTACTTCCCTCTAAATTATACGCCCCTTTAATAGTTTTACCTTTTACTGGTTTGAAGTCAACTTTTAATCCTGCATGTATAATTTCACACGGTACGGATGGATAGGTTCTACATGGAATTCCTATTTTTTCAGATTCAATGTTTTTGGTTATATTTTTTTCATAATATAAAGATAAAAAAAGTCCATTACTCTGATTATCTAAAGTTACAACGTAAGGAGCTTTAGTGTAGTCACTTAAAGCCTTTTCAAAATCCTCAGTCATTTTATATACTCCGTTTGCCATATTAAAAAATTTAAATAAAACACCTATATAAATAAATATTAAATTAAGGTATTTTCAGGTTTATGTTTGGAAGATTTACTCTTCTGTTTGGTTTGTTTTGAATATTTGACACTAAAATTTGTCTTGATTGATTATTTTTTGTCTCAATAATTTCATTTCTTAGATTATTTCTTTCTTCTTCCCTTTTAACATTTCTATTTGGTTTGAATTTAAATATATCGACTATTTTAGGTTTATTTTTTGGTTGTGTCTTTTCTACTGTTTTTCTTGGCTCTTTTCCAAATATATTTTGAATTACCTGTAATCTATTTTCTTCTTGTTCGTTGATTTTGTTATAAAACTCAACATCAGTAACTTTATAAATTCTAAAATTATTGTAGTTTGTCTCATTAACTTCTATTTTATTTGCAACTACCATATTTTCTAAAGGTTCAAAATTGTTTGTTTTGATCTTTTGTCTAATAATATGTGAATATCTCTGTCTTAAGGTAGATTTCATTCCAGTTTCTTTTGTTGCTGTTAAATTTCCACCATGAACTCTATATAAGAAACAAATTCTTGGTGAGTATTGTATTTTATACCCATTTTTGTTTAATCTCCATTGAAACTCAGAATCTGCAGCGCAAACCCAAGGTTCAAACCCGTTTAATTTTTTGAAAACTTCTTTTTTGATTGCAAAAACACCTTCACCATAAGTGTTTCTTTTTTTTGACATATCCAAACTTTCTAACTCTGTTTGGTTTTTAAATATAAACGACATTGGTTTAACTGAATCAATTTCTTTATTTAAAAAATGAAGAACATCACTAACCATGTTATTTGTCATTATATCATCAGAGTCGAAAAAAATTATGTTTTCAAACATTGTTTCGTCTACTAAAGAATTTTTTGTAATATAAGTCCCATTCCTCTGTTCAAAAAAGAATATTTTTAAATTTGGGTATGTGGTATATCTTTCCATAACCGACTTCAATGTTGTCTCACATGAATCAATTCCTAAGAGTATTTCATACTCGATATCTTTACAGGATCTAATGACTGAATCTAAACACTCATGAATGTAGTTGGGATTGTTAAAAGCGGTTATAATTATTGAAACCATAAAAAAAGGGTTATTATAATAAATAACCCTTTTTTAAAAATAATAAATTAATTGTGTTAACAATTTGCTTTGGAAACTCCTAAAGGACCTAAAGAAGATAACGCCGCCAATCTTTTTTTCACAATTTCTCTTTTTTCTTTATCAAATTTATCTTTGAATGAAAGTTTTCCAATATTTTTATAATGGTCAGCGCATAAACATTGTTGAGCTCTATTTAATAATTTTGCCATTTTTTGTTGGTCAACATTGACATCATTATCGTATTTGGCACTTGCGTCCAAAACTTTCAAACAATTTTGTTCATTTATTTCTAAACCGATAATATTATCTAAAGGTTTTGTGTCAGTTTTTGGAATTGGGGCCTTTCTCAAATATTTCCACGCATACATTTGTAATGATCCTGTTACATATCCAGAAGGTTCTTTCATTACAGTAATTATATATTCAGAAAAATATGATTGTAAATTTTTGTCCGGATCACTTAAAAGATCAAATCCCATAGTAGAGGATATTTCAGTGTTTTTTGCGTCAATTGATTGTGACAGTTGTTTCACTTGATCGATTGTACCCCCAAACTTAGTGAAAAAGTTAGGATCTACAAGTTCATTTTTAATAGTTTTATCATCAATAACCTTATCTCCATATAAAGTTGCAAACTCATCTAAAAATTTTTTAAATAGACCGAATTCCGAAGATCTATAATTTTGACCCATGTAACTAAGTATTGATGATGTTATTGTACTCATTTGACTATAGAACATAACAGGGTAAATATTTGGATTGGTAGAATACATCTTTTCCCACTGATCAGAACTTGCCCTAAATTGTTCTATAACATCCGTATAAATTTTTGTGTCAAAAGTATCTCTAAACTCTTTAAGTTTCGGGTTTTCAGGTTTAACACATTGTTTATTAATGTCATCCCAGGTACCTTTTTCTTCGGCACATTTATCTTTTTTTTCTCTATAAGGATCAACTTCGGGGTTTACATTTTGACCGGTTTTCCAAGTTTCGTAATTTGATTTTTCATCTTTCCATATTGCTTGCATTCCCTCACCACATTTCATGGTAGATGCCTTTTTCATGGTAGATGCCTTATTAAAATCACAAGTCAACGCCACACCATCACCATTTACACCACATGCTCTTGTTTTATGCGTTTTATTGTCGGGAGTTTTTGAACCAGCAGGTTCAACCCAATTATTTTTTATCCAAATGTATTTTACAAAATTTACTTGGTCGTCGGGACATTCGCCAACAACAGGGCTTGGTGCCGGTGTTGGAGTTACATTATTATTTGTTTTAAGTTTACAAAATTTATATTTTGCAGGCCCTTCATAACACACTTGTAATGTAGGATCTGATTTGTATGTGTCATATTGTGCTGCGGTAATTGTAGTCCAGCCACCTGAACACTTACCCCCATCACATCCTTCGTTTTCTAAAATTAAAATATTTTTGAATTTCATTATTCTTTATAACTTTTTACTATTGTATCCCAAGTTGTGGCACTTTTTAAGTCAGGATTTACAAGTGTTTTATATTTTGTGTAGTTAAATGCAAACATTTCCGATTTGTCGGTTACGTTGTCTTTATACTCAAAAATTAATACTATTGCAATCCCTCCGTCATCTGTTGACATCTTTTTTTGAGATTTAAAATCTAAATGTTTTTTATGGTTTTTTATAATTCCAGTCAATCTATCTTTGATAAATGGGGTCATAATTGAATTAGTTGCAATCTGATCTTCAATATTTTGAATCGATTTTTTATCCAACTCATCTGTTTTTTCCTCCTCTACTTTTGGTTTTTTCTGACCTTCAGGTATAAAAACTAATTTATAAGAAAAATCTCCCGTTTTTTCAAAATAATATCTACCATTTGCCATAGAATATGCCGGGTCTTTAATTCCAGTGATTTGCGTTATTGGTGGTTCGTCATCTGGCCCAAAATAAACTTTAACACCTTTCTTATTAAAAATATTATCATTTATCTCTAAAATTGTCCAAGCGGTTCCTTGAGTAGATAATGAGTTCTTTTTTAGATACTCAATCAAATCTTCTTTATTTACGTATGTACTTGGAGGTAAAAGAAATTGGAATCCCTCTATTAAACCCTCCATTGCTAATCTTGGTGCCAAAGCTAAACCAAAACCTGTTGCAACGGAATTTTTTACCCAATCTACAACTGCTTCTCTTAAAATATCTTCAGTCGTTTTATTTGGGTCGTCACTTCCAACTTTCAATTCATAAACACCAACCCCAATTGACCATAACAACCATAAAGCGTTGAAAGGTGCCCATCTTTTGATGGAACTTTTTAATGTCCATTTACCTGTATACAAATCCGAACCCAAACTAAATCTTCCCAAAGTGACCAAACTTTGTCTTCCTGTACCAAATAAACCTGACAAACTAAATCTTTCCCAAATACCACCTTTGGACCATTTATCATAAACTTTTTGACCTAAAGTCATGTATTGATCCAATGTTAAAGGTGTATTACCTTCTTTGAATTTTTTTATTATAATATTATATGTATCTTCAGTTTCTTTTGGTATTCTACTCAAACTTTGTCCTGTTGAGGTTTTCATCATTTTTTCTAGTTCTTTAACCATGATGTCCCACATCGAGTCAAATTTTGGCGACTTTCCTTTCCAGTAAGCATACATAGTTCCGCAAAATTTTGACTTACAAGTTTGATTCATTCTTTCCATGAATGCTTTTTGTGCCGCCTCCTCTAAACTAACAGCTTCTTCTTCACCAATTTCTTCTTCTAAATCTTCGGTTCCTCTAAAAACAATGTCCTCAAACTCGTCTTCCATTTTAGAAAGGCCTGTATCAGCAGCATCTTTTAATTGTTGTATTCCTTCGTCAGTGACTTGTCTAATCTCATCATCAGTGACCAAGTACACATTACCATTTTTGGCTTGTCGTTCGGCTTTTGCCGCCTCATTATCTGCAGTGTCAAGTATCAATTTTTTGTAGATATTGTCTTCTTCCAATTTAGCAGCAACTACTTTAGCCTTTTCTGCAAGTTCTGCCCTTACTGCAGGACTAAGTTCATTGTCTTTTGCGGCATCAAATAAATCTCTTACTGTTTTTAATTCTTCAGTAGAGTTATCACTTACTTCTGCTAATTGTCTTTCTAATGATTCGAATATTTCTTCTTCAACCTCTAAGTATCTTATAGATGCAGTTGTATTATGGTATATCATAGAAGCATAAGCAATGTCCACACCTTTACCAATACTTGTACCACTAAAATAATTTTTAAGTATTGTCAACTGATCTTTTGTCAATCTTTCTCCCACATCACCAAAATCATCTATGACTTTTTGACCCTGTAGTTCATCAGCAAATGCCGCAATTGCCCTTCTCTCTTCCGCAGTTAAAATTTCTACGTCCCCTTTTTTCATTGCCGTTTTCAAAATCGCCATAAATTCCACGATCGGATTGGTTGAGGCTGCAGCAGAAATGGCTTCAGATAATCTATGTGAAATTCTTTCAGGTAAACCCATAAGAACCAAACTTCTTTTTATTTCTTCATTTAAAAAATATTTCATATAAACTTTATTAATAAATATATCAATCATTAGTAATTTCCCAATAATTGATATGTCATGTTTTATCTTTTATAACTGTCGTATTTTTATCTTCTGTTGGTTTGGTTGTGTTGACATCAGTTTGATTTGTTAAATCATTGTTCGATGACGTTTTTTCTTTGGGAATTTCGTCATTTTGACTTGTTGATTTTTTTGATTGCCATTGTTTATAGTCATCACTTAAGATCCAATTGTCAAAATAATTTGTATAAAGAGCTCTAATAAAACAACAATTATAAAAATCACTATCTAAAGAACTTCTATCAAATTTTTTACACATATTTTGGTAATCACCAATAACATATTTTAACTGAGTTGGCCCATATTGGAAAGTGAGGGTTTTTGGGTAAAAAATCATTTCTCCATTTTCATCTTTACTTTTATACAAATAATAACTCCAAGAAAATCCGTCTTTTTGATTACTAAACCAAGGTGTTGTGTTTACTACTGAACAATCTTTCACACCAATTAACCAATATAAAAATTGATCAAAATCACTTTTTTGAAAATCCACTTGTTCTGCATCAATCGTATAATATATTCCTTTTTTTGGGTATAATGTTCCTCCTATATTTACTATGTACCCCTCGAGTTGTTTTTTTTCCAACTCACTTAATTCTTTGTCTGCAACAACAACTGTCAAATCATCAAAATCATCCTCAGTTTGTTCTTTTAAACCCTGTCTTTTCTCGTCTTCATTTTTTTGAATAATATTGTTTACAAGTAAACATTGTAGTTTTAAAAGTAATGAATATGCCTGTCTATTTGTATCGTTTCTTTTTTCGTTAGTAAAGTCCGAATTAGCCCAACCATTTAATTGGCCTGAATTATAAAAAATAGATAAGTTGTTTAACACTATGTAAAAACTTTTATTAACTTCTACGGCTTTTTTCAAGTTTTCTTCTGTTGGATTTGTCATTGCGGTGTTAAATGACGATGTGCAAAGATTAGCCATTTGTAGTAAAAGTTCTTTCGCTTTAGGAACTTCTTTTGCAAAATATTGTACTCCTTTATCCAACTTACCAATTAGACCACTCGGATCTCTTAAGAGATTATCGTCGTTTTCAATAAAAACAACACAACCTAACATCATTACTAAAATTGTACCTGTTGTAAATCCAAAACTACTTAATCCAGGATATTGATTGAATTTATAAGTTTCTAAGGCCGCAAATCTTCCTCCTTTTTGTAATTTAGAAACTTTACGAAAAGTATTTTGTAATCTTTGAATTAATTCTTTTTCTGTTTTAATAGCAGATACTTTTGAAGTTTTTCTTGCCAAACTTTCAAACTCTTGTACTAATTTTTTCGAAGCCTCTTCAACAATTTGTTTAGTTCCATTTTTAGAATAATATACTGCAAGTGCCGATAAATGTTCTGCAATAAATTTTTGTTCAATTTCTGATAAACCTTTCATAAAAGTTAAAAATTCTCTTGGAGTTCTCCAAGTTTTACTTTCTTTTACCAACCTGAATAAAATTTCGGTGTTACCGGGTTGTAAATTCAAAATCATTCTTCCCAATTTGAATTCTGTTATTAGTGGTATAAAACAACATAACGTAACTAAACCGGCAATTGATGTGTATCCTCTATTGTAAAGATATAGAGCCTCTGGCAATCCTACAGCAAGTTCTCCCGCAATTACAATACCGGCCTTTACCGCTGTACCCCAAGCATAAGTTTCACAACCTAACATAATTTGATTACCTACACCCGATGTCAAAATACCTACAGCAATTTGAACTCCAATAATGATAAGGGTTCCCTGAGCACTGTCATACCAAACATCAAAATCGCTTTTTCCGTATTCATCTGATTGATATGTATATTCGGCCAAACCGCCAGGTGTTTGTGTTTGTGCCTCATTAACTTTTGATAATAAGTTTTGTTTTTCTCTTTGTTGTGATTGATATTCAATGTCTCTTCTTTGAGCGTCCAATTGAGCTTGAGTTATTATTTCTTCGCCAATAAATTTAGTATTGTTTTGCGGTAAAAAAGATTCTGTAACCTCCACTTTTTTTCGTATTTTATTACCCTCGAGTGAAAAATAACCTGAAACTTTATATTTGTTATAAACATCCCAACCCCTACTCTCATCAACAGTACCACCTAAGGGACCATAAAATTCTTTTCCATTTTTGTCAACTTGTTTAGTTCTTATTGAACTGCTTGGGTATTTCAAATAAAACAACAAGGAGAATTTATTTTGTAGTTCACTACCTTCCGATTCTCTATCTCTAAACGATTTTACAACCCCATTAAATTGTTTGAACCACTCATCTTTTGGTAAGTACAATCTAACATATTCTGTAGAGGTATCACTTGTTTGAAATCTCAAGTAATACCCATTTTCGTCTTTGAAAATTTCTAAACCACTATTTTTTTCTTTGAGATAAAATAAATCCATAGCTGTTGTGGCATTTTCTGATCCACTAAAAAAATCTATTTCGAAAAATTCCCCAAGAACTAAATCGGTAAAAAACCCACTATATTGTTGCATTTCTTGATCATAATGACTTAAAGTTTGTTGTTTGTATAAAAAAACACCACCCCCAACTACTAAAGTTATTATCGCTATTGCTATTAACATACTCTATACATTTAAATTTTAATTAATTTTGACGGAACAACTAAATGAGTGCTTATAAATTTATCAATTTCTTTATTCATTTGTTCATAAACGGCCAATTGTTTTTTCATGAAAGCCTCACTATTTGTGTCAATATTATCATCAGTAGGTTTGTTACTAAATGCGTTTATTAATTCATTTGCATCAATAGACCCACCAAACATGTTAAAATCAACAGGTGAACTAACCCCTAATTCTTCAAGAGATACATTGTTCAATTTAAAAAAAATTGTATTATTGTTTAAAATTTTTGATTCCCCATCCTCTATTGTACAAATTCTATTTTTATCAATTTTTAACTCAGATAGTTGAGAGTCATTAATTTCTTTTGGAAGTGGTATGGTGCCAAAAAAACTAATTCCAGGTGTAAATGACATAGTTTTTTTTGCGCATGATTCTATATTAGAAATTCTTAAATCTTTAGATGTGGTACCAGCATTCAACCAAGTGAGTTCTGGCGTTTTGTAAGGTACTCCTTTCCATTTTGGTGTTGTAAAAGTTGGCGGAGATAACTTCAAACCTTCTGTCATTAAAAAAATCATCATCCTCCAAACTTTATTGGTTGAGGTTTCAGGTGGCATAACACAAATATCCTCTTCCACGCTCGTTACTTTTTGAAACAAATAGGATTGTAAAATATTATCCCATTTATACTGTAAATAAGTTTTCAAAAATGATGAGGTACTCACTTTATTTTTTGAGTTTTTTTCAGAGTTATAATCTTTTGATAAAACCGCTAAAAAACTTTTTAGGTTATTTCCTTTTTGATTTAAAATATCCTCATATTTTTTTTCTAAAGCTTCGACATCTTTCAAAGAGTAAAATTGATCGTATTCAGCATCTGACCCTAATTTTTTATCGTTTATCCCGTATAAATCATTAAGGTAGGGATCCAAAACACTATTATTTAACATCAAAGGAGTTGTTCCAATGGTTCCTGTGGAATTATAATAATCCTTCTCATTCCAATACGTAAAAATATTTCTTTTCGCCCAACTATTTGATTCTGTACTATAATTTAAATTTTGAGTAGAAACATTTTTTGCCTTAGATTTTTCTAAATAGTTTTCGTAAGTCCATGGATTTGACCAAATTGTAAAGTCCGTTCGTGTACAATTATAATCACCACTAGATAAATTTTTTGTTTTCAAATAATCTTCAACAATTTGAACCCCTGTTTTGTTAGCACTGGTTTCAGCCCTCTGAATGACCCAAGACCCAAAATTATTTTTTGAATCTTCAGTAATCTCCAAGTATCCTTTGAATGTATTTGTCCAAGGAAACCATTCTTCTGTCATAATTGCCCTGTAAGTCCTTGGCCATCCTGGGTCTATTTCAAAAGGGTTATCAGTTTGCGTTCTCAATGGTTTAAAATTTTCATATCGATCTATGGTAAATTCAAAAATGCCTTGGGTATTATTGTATAATGACATCATTTCCCAAGATAATTTCAAACAACTATCATATCCAATTGGAATACATTCCTTATCGTATTTTGTCTTAGTAATTTTAATCTCATTACCATTTTTTAATTTAGTAACCGTTGTGGTTGGGACATTGAAATATCTTTCTGTATATTGTTTAGAATATGTTTTGTCACCCTTTGTTTCCTCAACCTCAACTTCTTTTTGGGTTATAACAATAGGATAACATTTTGATGCGGTATTTTTATTTATATACCAATCAAATTTTGCCTCATACCCAACATTATATTTTGGGTGAGTTCCTGATAATTTTTTACATTGTCTACCAAAAAATTTTTCGGCCATTGGTTTGTCAAAAGAACTCAATTTTTTTATGTTAGAAATTTTGTAATAGTACATACCATAATTGTATTCGCTTTTTTTCGCATTTGCTACAGGATAAATGAATATACTATTATTTGTTTCTAAAGATGGTAATGTTAACAAATAGTCGACAGGATTTTCTTCTTGTTTATTATAAGAAGATGTAATTTTTTTTCTTGCCGAGGCCTGCTTTGCTTCTGTATCTTTTATCGCGGCCATTAAGGCAAATTCTCTCGCTGCTTGAATCGTTTGAGAAGTAGTTTTTTTTAACTCGGTTTTTTCCGCCTTTTCACGAGTTGATGGTTTTAAATATGGATTTTTTTCAGTCCACATTCCTTCTAAAAAATTCCCATCAAAAACTGCTCTGTCATTAACGGTTATACCTCTATTACTCCAATTATCTATGTTATTCCACTTTTTGTATCCAGGGTCCCAATAAAACCAGCCACCATAAATACTTCTCTTATATTCAACCCCCTCATAAGTGTAATATTGATCTGATGGTGGAGTTGATTCTTCTTTCAGAAGTTTTTCAATCACTTTGATTAAATCGTTTTCCGTTGCGTAGAAATAATCTAAACCACTAATTGGAGTTTTTTGTGGGTACCCAGGGTTTCCAAATTCATCATCATATAAACCTTTTATCTTTGTATCAAATTGAGGGAACATAGTTGCTTGTGATGGTTGTGGTAAATATGAGGAACCCTGTTCAGTTAAAGTTTTATTCCTATTATAGTTAATTAATTTTAACGACTCAACAATAATTTCATCTAAGTTTTTCATAATAATGTATTTGCTTTTCCTCGAGTTAATTTATATAAAGTATTCCATTTAACTTTAGCATCTAAAGTATTAGCAACACTACGAGCAAGTCCACTCTCCCATTTAGTTACAGTTGGGTATACCGCTCCACCAGCGGCACCTCCTGATGAAGGAGCGGCTGCAGCATCTTCTTCACCCAACTCAGAATATTCTGAAGTCGTAAATTTTTTCATTAAAAAAATTAAATCATTTAATTCCATCTTTTTAAAAAAACTCGGCTTTAGGAATTTTATTAGGATTAACTATATAATATTCATTCAAATAAGATAAAAGTAAATCCTCATCAATTGAAACAAAATCATCGAAATCTTCAAAAAAATCTTCTTCATCTTCAAAGATATCTATCTCTTCTTTTATCAATTCGAAACCTATTTTTTTAGCATCTTCTAAATTTAACATATCATTTCTTATTTCATCATCACTATCAATACTAGATCTAAACGAAACTTCTAATAGTTTTCTATCCTCGTGGTAGTAATATGAAACTATTTCTACTACTTCCATTTTAATTGTATTTTTTAAATCTTTTAAACATGTCTAAGGACTCATTTATTGAATTTTCCAAAGATTCCACGTCTTCTATGTCCTCAGAATTAAAAAATTCATTATATGGTAAATCGTCAAATGTTGTGTACTCTTCATCCTCAAGATCATCAATTGATTGTATATTAAAACTATTTTCTGACTCATCGGTGTAGTCGTCTTGAGTATCAATTATGTCAAATTTGGTGTTTTCATTACCAAGGTCACCCAAAGAAATTATAATTTCGTGTTCATCCTCATTCGGTGATGGAAAGATATCGTGTAAAAAATTTGCATCGTCCATTTGGAAACTCATTTCAGAATCTAAATCTACCGTTCCATTTTTTAAATCGTTTTCTCCGTCTCCAATTGTGTCTAAAACATTTTCATTAATACCAACATTTTTATAAGTAGATACATTTCCTTTGTTAGAAACCGTAATTCCATTTTTATCGTTTGCTAAATCTTGAATATATAAAGGTTGATTATTTATTTGTTGTCCATACTTGGTAACGTATCCATCATATATTGATTTATGTTGATCAAGAATATTTTCTTTTTCTTCTTTTTTCATTTTAAAAAAGTACTGATTCATTTTTTTGTTTTTTTATAAGTATTTATTTTTTTTTCTTAAACCGTTCTTTACCGTAAAATTTAAACCATAATTGAGCTATATTAGAAGCGTCCCTCTGAACTTTTTTAGACAAGTTACTTAAATAGTTATCCGAATCTTGATCTTTAATTTGATTGGACGCCCCCAAAATTAAATTATTTCTAACTTTTTCTGCCAATTCTAAAACTTTGTCAAAAGAATCCCTTCTTTCATCATCCATCTCAGTGTGATTTAATTCGTATCTATGTAAATCTTGAATTTGATTTTTACCCATGTATAGATACGGAGAGCAACCTACCATATTTATTAATCCTGATTCTCTTAGATTTTCTAAAAATTCATGAATCAAAGTTAAATCGTATAATCTACTTAATTTAATAAATTCTTTAGGCCAAATTTTTTCACTTTCTAATAAAGATTTTTTTGTCACAATAAAACGTTCAGGAACTACATCGTTATTTGGTTCAGTTTCTATTACTTTCCACCATTCATCAACCCTTTGAGTTATTTCTTTCACCTCACCAGTGATAGGGTCTTTTTTTTCAACAGTTTCAAAAGCATCTATTACAGACAATTGTCTTCCCGTTTTCCAAGTGACTTGGTAATGTTTTTCACCCATAACCGTACTTACTTTTGTCACAACGCCAGGTGTTCCCGTTCTTAAGGGAAATGGGTCATTCATTTTTTTACAAACAATTTTGTTGTTGATGCCCTTTTCTATATCTTCTTTGAAAAAAGGTCCATTAAGCTCTAATTTTTGTCTTGACATATAAATAAATATTCGAATATATTTATTATTTGATATGAGAATCACAATAACAGAATCCCAATACAGAAATATTATAGTTGAGAGTAAAAATTCCTCAATAGAAAAAGAATTGAATAAATCAAAGTCCTTCTTCAAAGATTTAGTGATTTCGGCTAAAAATCAGTTAAATGTTGATTTAAGTTACCTTCTAACTTGGGGCGCAACAATTGGTGGTTTTATGATGCCAATTACACATTTTATTAAGACAAATGAAATTGATATCACTAATCAAGACCTTACTTTAATTACTGTAGGTTGTGTTCTAACTTATTTTACGGATAATAAAAAAATGTTATCTGAGGTCCTTAAAAAAATCAAAGAAAGAAATTTAGTTTCTGAATTCAATTCTATGTTAAGACAATCTGAAAAATTAAAATCAACCTTTTTAAACTTTGTAGAAGGTTTGAATTTATCTATGTATAACATTTCTATGATGATAGGGTATACCTTTTTGATTCCTTTACTACCTAAGTTATTAGAGTTCTCTACACATGAATTAAACTCTGAAGATATTTCAGAAATTACAAAAGGTGTTGTTTCTTATTTTGGAAGTACTCTATCTTCAAAAATTATTCATGATTTAATTAAAAAAATAATAAAAAAATTCAAATCTTAATTTATCTGTAATTAAGAATTTTATCTATTACTTTTTTTGCCTCGTCTTCGTCTAAACCATGTATTTCTTTATGAGTGTCAAACCAATTTTTAACTACGTATGTTAAAGGTTTTTTTGTCATAAACGATAATCTTTTAAATCCTTTTAATTGTGCATCTAACTCTTTTGGTTGAGTATAGTACTCAAATGGATCCACAATTTCCTCAAAATCATCTCCTGACGAAAATTCAAAACTACCTTTAGATTTTTGTTCAACATGCCTTAATTCATGTGCAATAATTTCATTTAATTCACCAACCAACTCGTACATCATTGATCTTTTGTTATTGGGGTTGTAATCTATTTCTACAGTTATTACCCCTTCTATATGGTAGTAATTGGCATCAACATAAAATTTATCTACATTTGTATTTTTAGAAATTGATAACTCCACCTGTACATTGTCTTTTAGTTTTGGAAACTCATAATATAATTTATCCTCATGAAGATCTTCAGGTAAAACAAAAGTTCCTTCTTCAATTTGTTTGAAAATTATTATTATGTCACTAACAATTTCTCTAATATAGTTTCTGTAACCAGTTCTCTTTTCAGTTAGATATTCTTTGATTTCCACAACCAAGTTTCCTGGACCCTTCAAAACTCTGTGATATTTTCCTTTGGGAATAAAAACTTTGTCACCTTTTTTTAATGTTTTAGGTAATTCATCGTCCATTTGTAATCTCCATCCATTTGATTCTACTATATAAACATCTCTATCATTTTGATCAAAATGCCATTTAAGTTCATTAGTATCTAAATTTTCAGAAAAAATTCTTTTTTTTATATTACCCTTATTAATTTCTTCAAATGGAAGGTCTTCATTATTTTTAAAATTTTTGGATTTTGGGAGAAAGGGCGGATTTAACATAAACTTTTTATTTACCAACTTCTTGATGATTTAAGTCCTAATTTTTTTCTATATCTCGATACGTTACATGACCAATATCCTGCAGTTGTTCTATCTTTTTTCTGATCGCAATTGTGTCTGGCTCTAAAAGATTTGGCCCTTGCTTTGTTAGCGTTTTTAATTTTTAAGTTCGGGTCCCCAAAAGTAACTTTCTTAATATTCCCTCCCGGTGACTTTACATAAACGGCAAATTTCTTAGGTCCACCTGGTGTTCTAAAAGGACTATTTAGTTTAACATTTTTACCTCTGTGTTTTGCCTCATTTATTGTTTCCTCGATTTCATATGGTGCGTCCAAATAAATTATTTCACCATTTTCCAAAACAATTTTTTTACCTAAGTCAGATTTTATAAACCATAGATCGTCTTCATTTAATTCAATCAAACCTCTTCTATGTAAGTGTCTAACTTCATTGATCAAATCAAAGTATGACTCTGAATAAACTCTAAAAATATTTTCACTAAATGGTATTTTTTCTTCCAAATGAAACTTTAAATTTTCAGATATTTCACATTCTTTTATTAGTTTCATTGAATAATATTCTTTTTCTAAACTCTCTCGTATGACTTTTTTTAATATTTCCATCATTTTATATATTTATTAGTATAAATATTCAACAAGTATAAACAATAATATTTATTAATATATTTTTTTATGAAACGAATTAGATTAAATGAAAATGAACTCATTTCTTTGATTAAAATGGCAATCAATGAAAACGACAATGTGAATACACCAAGAGAAAAGGAAGTCAAAAAGAAAGTTCATAGGTGCGTACCTGAAAATGTTATTTCACTTGAGGAAATAACAGGAAACCCTGACGATTTTCAAAAATATTCACCAGGAATTTCAAAAAGAAACACTGGGGTTGGACATCTAGTCGACACTTTGGGGGCTTTGAATAACATAAGATTACTGAAAGATATAAAAGACGGTGGATCTCATTTATCCTACGATATGATGCATCATTTGAATAAATTTAGAAATAAAAATTATTACGACGAAACTACAGGTCAATGTCATGGAGCAATGGACAAAATTATTGAATTATATAAAGAAAATGAACATGGGACCGATTTAGTTAAAGACATTCAAAAAATATTAGATTTACAAACAAAAGATGATGAGTATACACCATCACCAAGAGCTAAAGAATATCTAAAACAATGTGTCAACATTATAAAAGGTAAATAATTTACAAAATGAGTAAAAAGGTAAGTTCAGGTTCTCCATCTAAAATTACTTTTGGAAAAAAAACTGTAGGTAAGTTAAAAAAGAAATATGGTCCTAAAGAAGAAAGACCTAAAAAATATAAAGGACAAGGTAGATAAAATGAAAAAGAAGATAAATGGCATGATGCACAACTATTGGAAACCAACTCCAAAAAAATGGAGAAAATGGGGCGATTCTTTGTTAGCCGTTGCTTCTGTGTTAGCAATAGGGGGTTTGTGGCAATTTGACAACCTGAAAGACATTTTTACCCCGATTGAAATAAAAATTATGATTGTTACATCAATTTCACTTGGTGTTGTTGGAAAATTTTTAACAAATTTCTTTAAAGAGGACGATAAAATTGAAAATGTCTAATTTATTTGTTATATTTGTAGAATGAACAAAGAATCCAACGAAACAAAAAAAGAAATTACTAGAGAATTTGAAGATTGTACTATTATTTACAAGTATGATTTCAAAAAAAGTAGGGTTTATCCAACTGAAACTGAGATGAAATGGAAAAAAGAATATCTCACATCCAACCTAAAAAAGACAAAATTACCCAAAAAATGAATAAAAAACTCCTATTTTCAGGGGTTTTTTTGTTTATTTTCTATTCATTTTATTAATAATTTGATAAAAATTCTTGATTTGTTGATCAAATCCCATGTATTTTGGCATGTTTTGAGGTAAATTTCCCCCTTTTTGGTTAAAAAAACCGTTTTTTAGTGTAAAAAAAAGTTCTTTACCGTACTTTTTCCACCAAATTATGAACATTATTGTCATAAACAACAAAACAAACCCGAAAAACATCAAACTTATTGCTAAAAACACCATTTTTTTCTTTTTTTTTATCTAATTAATGTGAAATTTCCATAAAATTCACGAATTTCATCGTTTTTAGGATTTTTATACCTCATTTTCCACGTATAAACACCATCTTGACACAAAATACTGTTATATGTACCGTCCCAACCTACATTAGTGTTGAATGATTCCCATATAATCTGACCCCAACGGTTGAAAATAACAAAAGAATAGTTAAAAATGTCTACTCCTGATGTAATTATGGGTCTAAATACGTTGTTTCTTTCGTCTCCATCAGGTGTAAAGGCATTTGGTATGTAAAATATGTCATTTGGACACAATTCTAACGTTACAGTGAACGTTTGGGGGTTAGAAACACAACCATTGTCCCATCTAACACCTTGGAATGTGTAAATTCCATCCATATTCCATGTGATTAATAGATTTTGTGTCTGTGTTGTGTCACCAAAGACATACCATTCGTTAAATCCACCACTCGGAGAGTTTAAACTGAACGCATCTTGTACGGTATCTCCCTCACATATTTGGTGATACTCTGTATTTTCACCAACAATACCGTTTGTAACGGGAATTATTGATGGTCTTGAGTAAGTTTGTACA
>Ga0172373_10002663_pt1 | contig 26980 bp, 22 predicted proteins | sample Lak10m_2_FD_114546 | JGI IMG/M metagenome (GOLD analysis project Ga0172373, IMG submission 114546) | Freshwater microbial communities from Kabuno Bay, South-Kivu, Congo - kab_092012_10m | ecosystem: Environmental > Aquatic > Freshwater > Lake | place: Democratic Republic of the Congo...
ACCCCAGGGCCTGGAGATTTTGGCTATAACTGATTAAGGAGTACCCCTGCCCCAGCAAACCGCCATGACTGAGCTAACCACGGATTTTAAAAGCCATCCCGGTGAGGTCCTATACCTGGCGGAGGAGGCTCAGCAAATTTTAAGCCTGGCCATCGCCCGGGAGGTGGAAAGTGGGGAGCTGTCTCGCCAACAATTGCTAGAGATCGCCGAAGAATTGGGGATTTCAGCTCAAACCCTGGCGATCGCCGAGGCGGAATGGCAACTGCAAAGGCAAGATCAAAGCGATAAACAGGTTTTTGACCGCCAGCGTCGCCAGCGGTTTCACCATGGCTTGGCCCGTTTCCTGGTGGTGGGGGGCTTTCTCCTCGCCTTTAACGGGTTGGCGAGCGGTAGCCTGACCTGGCTGCTCTATCTGGGGCTTGGCCCCTGGGCCCTGCACCTGACCTGGAGGGCCTGGTGCATCTATCGACCCAATGAGTATGTCTATAGTCAAGATTTTGAACGCTGGCGGCGGCGGCAGCAGATGGGTCGGGCGGTTAAGGGAGCGGTAAGGCGGTTGCTCGGCCCTTAGGCTAAGCCTCCCCCAGGCCTGATCCCTAGAGGTATTCAATCTCCTGCAGATGAAATTCGCCGTAGACAAAGTCACCGTCGGGGGTTTCCCAGGTGGGTTCGCCGTAGGTTGGCAGGCGGATATCACCAACGTCTCGGTGCTGGCCCATGGGGGTAAACCAGGGCCAACGCTCGGCGATTTTACCGTCAGGGCTAAAATAACGGTCTGGGGAAACAAAATTCACCAGATCGCCGGCCTCGTCAAAGGTCAACAGGGCCGACACCCTCTGATCGCTGCGGGCAAAGACCCCCCGCAGGGAGTGGGGTGTCACCGTTGTCCACTGGATCGGCAAATCAACCAGGGCAGCGGGGGCCAGCACACAAAAATCATTGATCTGCTGCCGGTAGAGGGTCCCAAAGCTGTCAGGACGAGACCCTAACCAGAGCAACAGGGCCAATAGGCCGGTGAGGAGGAGGGGTATGGTCATGGCTACCGGCTAGTCTGGGGAATTGAAAGTTATTGACGGAGCAGCCACCGGTTTAATCGCCACCCCCGTGATCAGTTCCACCACGTTCATCCCGTTATTAATCACCCCCGGTACGCTGGGGTAGCCAGCACTGGCCCCCACCAACACCAGGTTAGACAACTCGGTCTGGTAGCCTAGCCGGTGTAACCCCACCTGGTGGGGGACCAGCTTAGCGCCGTAGATATTGCCCTCTGGTTGGCCCAGGAAGTGTTCGCTGTCCATACCTCAGTCTAGAGAATGGCTTGACTCGGCAGGGTCAGGGATCTAGCCATACACCGGCCTCGGGCTCAGGTCGCCCCGTCAGGCCCTGGGCCGCTGCCGTAGGTTTCCAACAGCCTCTAGAATAGGTAAAGTGACCGGTCCCCCCTGATCCGGCCGATTATGAGGATCCCTATGTTCGATCGCCTGTCCTTGCTTATTTATCACCTCAGTCAGTGGGCCACCGATCTGGTCAATGGCCAGCTTACCCATCTATCCCTGGTGAGTTTATCGGTGGTGGCTTTGGCGGGGTTGGTCACCAGCCTCTCCCCCTGTTTGCTGTCCATGTTGCCAATTATGGTGGGCTATATGGGGGGGTACGAGGTGGACAATCAGTGGCAGGCCAGCCTGCGATCGCTGGGGTTTGGCCTGGGTCTAGCCACCACCCTGGCGGTGCTGGGGTTAACCGCTGGCCTATTTGGCTACGTCTATGGTCAGGTGGCGATTGGCCTCCCCATTGCCGTCAGTCTACTGGCCATTATCATGGGCCTCAACCTGCTGGGGTTAGTCCCCCTTTCCTTGCCGGGGGCACCGGGTCTGGATATGACGGACTGGGTCCTCCCCCCCTGGGTCAAGGCCTACCTGCTGGGGCTAAGTTTTGGCATCGTCGCCTCCCCCTGTAGCACACCGGTGCTGGCCAGCCTGCTGGCCTGGGTTTCGGCTAGCCAGAAACCCCTGCTGGGGGCGGGGCTATTGCTGGCCTACGCGATCGGCTACGTGCTACCCCTGGTGCTGGCGGGCAGCTTCACCAGCAGCATCAAACGCCTGCTGGAGCTACGCCAGTGGTCCGGCTGGCTAACCCCCGCCAGCGGCGTGCTGTTGCTGGTGTTTGGGGTGTTTTCCCTGCTCACTCGACTGCTGCCGGCAACCCCCAATCTACTCTCCTGAAGCGGTTTTTAGCATGACTCCCTCCCCAGCCCCTACCCCCGATTGGCGGGCCAGCCTGCGGCACTACCTGCGTCAAGACCTGCTACCCCTGCTAGCAGACCTGCGGCTAGCGATTTTACTTTTGCTAACCATCGCCCTCTTTAGCGTGGCCGGTACGGTGATTGAACAGGGCCAATCGGTGGATTTCTACCAGGCCAATTACCCCGAGGACCCTGCCCTATTTGGTGTCCTCACCTGGAAACTAATCCTCACCCTGGGGCTCGATCAGGTCTATCGGACCTGGTGGTTTTTAACCCTACTGATCCTGTTCGGGGCCAGCCTCACCGCCTGTACCTTTACCCGCCAGTTTCCAGCCCTGGGTGCGGCCCAGCGCTGGCAATATTATCGCCAGCCGCGACAGTTTCAAAAGCTGAACCTGAGCACGGAGCTGAATCAGGGAGACCTGGGGACCCTGGCCCAAGCCCTGCGACAACGCCGCTACCGTATCTTTCAGGAGAATAACAGCCTCTATGCCCGTAAGGGCCTGGTGGGGCGGATCGGACCGATTATCGTCCACGCCAGTATGTTGCTGATTTTACTGGGAGCGATTTGGGGAGCCATGACCGGCTTCTTTGCCCAGGAGTTGGTTACCAGTGGGGAAACCTTTCAGGTGCAAAACATTTTCCAGGCCGGCCCCTGGGCGGCGCCTCAAGTCCCTCGAGACTGGACGGTGCGGGTCAATCGGTTCTGGATTGACTATAGGCCGGCGGGGGATATCGATCAGTTTTACTCCGATCTATCGGTGCTGGACCCATCGGGGACCGAGGTAGATCGCCAGACCATCTCCGTTAACCACCCCCTGCGTCACCAGGGTGTCACCCTTTACCAGGCGGATTGGGGCATTGGGGCGGTGCGGGTGACCTTGAATAACAGTCCGGTGCTACAACTGCCGATGAAGGCCATCGACAACCAGGGAGCCCGATTTTGGGGCACCTGGGTACCCACCCAACCCGATCTCAGCGCCGGTGTTACCCTGCTGGCCCAGGACCTGCAGGGATCCGTACTCCTCTATGACGAGGCGGGGAAACTGATGGCGACCCTACGACAGGGCATGGTCACGGAGGTGAATGGGGTGACCCTGGCCCTGGTGGAGGTGCTGGGTAGTACGGGCTTACAGATCAAGGCGGATCCGGGGGTTCCCCTGGTGTATACCGGCTTTGGGCTACTGATGGTGGGGGTGATGATGAGCTACATCTCCCATTCCCAGGTATGGGCCCTGACGGACCAGGGTAAACTCTACCTGGGGGGGCGCACCAACCGGGCCCAGGTGGCCTTTGAGCGAGAGATTCTTGAGCTGCTAGCGGATTGGCCCGGTTCAGAGGAATAGATCCTGGCACCCATCCTCCCCCTGTTTCTGGCTCCTATTCTGGCTCCTAAATTCTTCCTTCCCATCCCCAGGCCAGTAGGATGGGCAAAGCAAAGCGTGCCCATCTGTTTCCCAGGCTTGTTAGTCTTGAGCTAAAGATCGATGGGAATAGGCTAGGACCCTATGCCCATCCTACCTCTCTGGTACTGACTACTGACTCCCCTGGCAGGGCTGCTGAATTGAGGCCACCGAGTCCTAGGGAGCAGAAAAGGTTGGGGTGGGTAGGGTGGCGATCGCCGCCATCACCTGGTCTGCCACCGGCGCCGGCCAACGCCCCTCCCCCCGTCGTCCCCCCTGCAAAATGAAGCGTAAACCGTAGGCTTGGGGATAACCCTCCAGCTCCAGCCAGACATGTTTGGATTCCAACTCACAGGTGAGCTGCTCATCCGCCATCAGGTGATCGGCCATGGCCTTCAGGGTGGCCACTAACTCCTCGGCTAACCGTCGGAAATCCTCAAACTCCTCAGCGGTTAGCTCCATGGCCCAATCCTCACCTCCCAGGAGGGCAGGGTAGCTAGGGGCATAGCCATCCCAGCCAAGCCGCCAGCCCGGTCCCTCTTGAATGAGCCGTTTTTGGGGGCTAGAAGAGGCCATGCAGAGTCACCCACAGAGCAGGGGCGCAAAACCCGAGAAACCCTATTCCCCAATAATTTCCGGCTGGGTCAGCTCATCGGACATTTCCACAATGGCCCGCAGCACTGGCTTCATTTTGGGGTCTTCATAGTTTTCAAAGTCCTCATAGCGTCGCCTCTGAGCCCGATTAGCCACCTGCACCGTAATCCGGTAGCGATTCGAGGCCGCTCTAATCAAGTCTTCGGTACGACGCATCAGCTGCGTATTGTCGAAGGGGTGACGCTTAAGCATGGAAAACCTAGGGCAACAACCAGAATATTAACCTCCATTTTATCAAGAATTGAGGGACTGTTTAGATTTTTGTGTAAACCCTCAGCAATTCTCATTTTAAAGAATCAGCTGCTATTGGGAGGGATTTCCAGTTCTAGCCCCTCGAGCATAAAGGTAAGCAGATGATTGCAACTATCGAAATACAGGTACGGAGTTAAAGCCCGCAGATCATCAAAGAAGGTTTTTCGAGTGGGGAGGTGGGCCCTCAGCACGGCATACTTCTGGTCAAGCCGCCGATCTAATCGCCCAAGTTGACCGCTTTCAAGCACAAACCTATGCTGACCCAATTACTCTCCCTGACCGATTGTGGGTCAAATCTCACCTCGACCCTAAGGAGGAAAAACTCCGGATCTCAACCTAGATGAGGTTTATATCTCTGATTCGAGAGGTCAAATGGGATGCGACCCTGCAATTAGACTTTTTGGGAGTTGGAGGGATGGGATGCAGATTTAGTCAAAAAATAGAGGGAGCCGAAGTATCTTACTACTCAAGCTCCCTGTCGTTAAGAAAAATGATTTTAAGAGTAAGCAATGATACTCAAAATGGGAACATCATTGCTTGAAAGATAGCTACATCAAACCAATTTGGGACAGAATGCCTTGGCCAGTGATTAACTCAGTAGCAACCCCAATAACAAAGCCCAACATTGCCAGGCGACCGTTCCAAGTTTCAGCGAAGGCGACGAAGCCAAACTTGCCTTGATTGTTTTCCATGGTGAACAACTCCTAGTATACAGAAGAGCAAATAAATCAACAATCTGTTAATTAAATTAACATACTCTCCGGGCTTTGACTAGGATGCCTGGTTTTTTGTGATCATGGATGAAGCATCCTTGCCCCCCTTGCGATTAGGACCAGTCTGCGAAAGTACTGATGGGGAAGGTTATAGAGGCGGTTTTAGCTTAGCAGTGAAGCGGCAGAAAAGGAGGGGCTATGGATCAGCATCGTTATATTCTAGGCACCCGGGTGGATGTGACTGACTATGGAGACGCCTGCGATCGCATCCAGTCCTGGGCCCAGGCTCGACAATCGGCCTACCTGGTGGCCGCCAATGTCCACGTGGTCATGACCGCCTACTTTAACCCCCCATTCCAGGCGATGGTCAACCAGGCGGCCCTGGTCACCGCCGATGGCATGCCCCTGGTGTGGGGTTTGGGCTGGCTGGGGGTGCGCCGCCCCCGGCGAGTTTATGGCCCTGACCTGATGCAGGCCTGGTGTGAACGGGCCGCCCAAACCGGGTTACCGGTTTACCTCTACGGTGGCACCGAGGCGGGGCTGATCAGGTTGATGACCTACCTGAAACAGCGCTTTCCGGGGCTGGTGGTGGCGGGCCGCCATGCCCCCCCCTTTCGCCCCCTCAGCCCGGCGGAGGAGGCCCAGGACCGGGAGCGTATCCGTCAATCGGGGGCGCCGGTGGTGCTGGTGGGGCTGGGTTGCCCCAAGCAGGAGGCGTGGATGCACCGGCAGGCGGGGCAGTTGCCAGCGGTGATGCTGGGGGTGGGGGCGGCCTTTAGCTTTTTCAGTGGGGAGGTGTCCCAGGCTCCCCGCTGGCTGATGGGGCTGGGGCTGGAGTGGCTCTACCGGCTGGTCCAGGAGCCTGGCCGGCTATGGCGCCGCTACCTGGTGAACAATCCCCTGTTTATGCTGCTGTTTGGTGCCCAGGTGATCGGCGATCGCTGCCGTCGCCGCCCCCATCCTCCCTAGGCCAGCCGTTGTAGCAGGTGATCCCCCACCCGCAGGGCGTTGGCGATCACCGTCAGGGCCGGCCCCAGGCTAGAGCTGGAGGGGAAGAAGCTGCTGTCCACCACGTAGAGGTTATCTAGCTCATGAGCCCGGCAGTCAAGGTTGAGCACGCTGGTGGCCGGGTCTGGGCCCAGGCGACAGGTACCGCACTGGTAGGCCACCACCGATAGGGGGGCCTGGCCCCGGGGGTGGACCTGGGATTTGACAAACAGGGGACTCTGGGCCTCCAGGGCCTTGAGTTGATCGAGCCAGCGGTACACCAGGCGATCGTGGGCCTCCAGATTGTTGGGGGTGAAGTGGACGTAGAGTTTATGCTTTTTGACCTCCACCCGGTTATTGGAGTCCGGCAGGACTTCGCTCATCACCCACCAGGCCATGGATCGGGTGGCCAATTGCTTAAGACCAGCATTGGGCATCAGCCGGGTTACCAGGGAGAGCACCGGCGGCGATTCGGCAAAGATGGCATCCTGCAAAACACTACCCATGTTTTGAATGTGGCCCATGGGGTAGGCAAACTGGCCGTCGCCCCAGTAATAGTCATTGATGCCCAGGGATCGGGCAAAGCTGGCGGGGTTGGGCTCAGCAGTCACCTGGACAATGGAGGTGAGCTGCAGCTTCATCAGGTTGCGCCCCACCTGGCCGGAGCGGTTGGCCAGGCCCTGGGGGTGGCGATCGCTAGCGGATTGCAGCAGCAGGGCGGCTGAGTTGATTGCCCCCGCCGCCAGCACAATGATATCAGCGGTAAAAATATAGGTTTGCCCCTGAAAGGTGGCCTGCACCCCCCGGGCGGCGGTGCCGCTGGGGTTGGTCAGGATAGTGGTGACCAGGACACCGGTCTTTAAGGTGACATTGCTAAAGTGAAGGGCCGGCTCCACCCCAAACACCTCCGCATCGCCGGTGGGGTCGTCCTGGCGCAGAGAGAGGGACAGGGGCAGGGGGTAGGGATGGTTGCCCTGGTGCTGGAGGGCCTCCACCACCGGCTGCATCAGGGGAGGATGGGGCACCGCCGGGTAGGGGTAGGGGGCCGAGTGGGGTGGCTCAGTGGGATCCGGGCCCCCGTCGCCATGCACCTGGTAGAGGGCCTCCGCCTGACTGTAGTAGGGCTCAAGGTCGCCATAGGAGAGATCCCAGGCGGGGGACGGGCCGGTTTGCAGGGTCACCTCGCCAAAGTCCTTCTCCCGCAGCCGTTGCAGAACAGCGCCGTAGATTTTAGTATTACCGCCGATGGTGTACTGGGTCTGGGGAGTGAAGGGCTCCCCAGCGTCATCGTACCAGTCCTCCGGGGCGTGGTAGCGCTGCTTTTGGAAGATATCGACCCCACTCACGTTCTGATCCGCCAGGGCCATGGCTTCCCCCCGCTCCAGCAGCAAAATTCGCCGACCGGAGGGGGCCAGCCGCTGGGCCAGGGTGCCGCCGCTGGCGCCGGTGCCGACGATGATGACATCGTAGTGTTGATCGTCAAGAATCATGGCTTTACCCGTTTGCGATGGTGATTTTGGTTGATGGTCAAGCCTGGGGTGAGGCGAGGGGCCAATTGCCCCGATTCTAAGCCTGCCCCTAGAGCATATCAAACCTCTTGGGGGATCTCGGTATGGAACAAGACCATCGCGGTTTACCATCGCTCCGTCGGCTGTGGGTCCGCCAGGATTACCCTGATCACCCTTCTGAACGGGTTCCAAGCCGTTCCCAGATCCGCCAGCGTGGTTCCATTCCTTGGAACTGCTCTCGGGGTCTGTGTATCGGGACCATCAAATCAAATAGGATGAAGAAGACGCCCTTCCCGTTCCCTGGCTCACTCTATGGAACCCATTGGGGTAATCAGGGGAGATGGGCGCGGTTTCTTCACAGTGGAGGGTTAGCTTATGGCAGGGGCGAACACGGCAACGACACCGGCGTTTTGTCAGGGGATTCAGTATTTTGGCGCACCATTACCGGAGTTTGACCGCTACGGTCAGGCCCCGGCCATTGCCCCTGGCCACACCGCCATCAGTTCCCCCCAGGACCCAGCGGCGGTGTACCAGACCCTGTTGGCCGCCGATGCCCTCCGCTACCTTACCCTGCAAATGACCGCCAGCAAAGAATCGGGCCACCCTGGCGGGTTTGCCAGCATTGCCGAGGCGATCGCCGCCCTGGTGATGTTGGGGCACAAGAACCTGGTAACCGAGGTGGGCCACCATGCTCCAGGCTTCTACAGTCATGGGTTTCTAGACCGATCCCTGGAGGCCATGGGGATTACCACGGTGGAGCAGTTGTGCGATCGCTTCCGGGAAACCCACGGCCTGCTGGGTCACCTCTCGGGGCAAATCCCCGGCCTGCTAGCTCCAGCCGGCCCCCTGGGCCAGGGCCAGCACTTTGCCATGGCCGGGGCCAAACTCCACCGCGGCATCCTATTCCCGGTCACCATTGGGGACGGCGGCCTGGGGGAACCCTACGTGGTGAGCAGCATGGCCCACTTCCACACCGCCTACCCCCAGGTGACCAACTTCCTACCCATCCTGGTCTGGAATGGCTACTCCCAGGAGCACCACAGCATGGTGTCCACCCAGAGCAACGCCGGCATGGTGGACTACTGGCGGGGGAATGGCTTTGCCGAGGTGATCCTGGTGGATGCCAAGGCCTACGATGATGCCCACCAGAGCGGTGACTACGTCGATAGCACCGCCTTCTCCTTCGGGCAGCGGCTGGCCTTTACCCAGGCGGTGCTGGAGGCCACGGACCAGGCGGCGAGATCGGCCCTGGGGGGGCAGTTGACGGTGCTGATCATCAAGCAACTGAAGGGGGCGGGGGTGCATAAGCGGGGAGCCCAGTCCCACAACCTCTACCCCGGCGACTCCCTCAGCCGGGACTATATTGTGAAGGCCCTGCAGGAGCGGGCCCTGTCCGCCGCCGCCTGGCAACTGGTGCGCAGTAACTACGAGCGGGCCATGGGTGGGCCAGCGGCCCAAACCGCCGTTACCGAAGCCATTCTGCCCCTGACAGATCTGGGCAATCTGCCCCTGACGGAATTTACCGTGGGGGGTGACAAACAGGTGGCCACCACCGCCATGGGGGTATTAGTGGGCCATGTGGGGCAGCAAGACCCCCAGTTTGTGGTCACCAATGCCGACGGTAACGCCGCCTCCGGCATCAACAACATTAACCAGGCTCTGAAAATCATCCACCCCACCCCCGACCCCACCTACTTCCAGCAGCCCCAGGGGCAGGTCTATGAACCCCTCAGCGAAGATGCCTGCGCCGGGCTGGCGGCGGCCCAGGCCCTGTTTGGGGCCCGTAGCCTGTGGTGCTCCTACGAGTCCTTTGTAATTAATGGGTTGCCCATCTGGCAAACCGTCACCCAGGCCATGGCGGAGCTGCGCCGCCCCACCCCCGCCACCGTCACCCTGTTTACCGCCGGCGCCCTGGAGCAGGGCCGCAATGGCTGGACCCACCAGCGCCCCGAGGTGGAAAACTATTTCGCCGCCATGATGCGCAATGGCAATGTGTTTCCCCTGTTTCCCACCGATGCCAACAGCATTCAGGTTTGCTACGACTGGGCCCTGGCCAGCCGCAACAAGGGCATCACCATCACCGCCAGTAAGTCCCCCCTGCCGATTCGCACCAGTTTCGCCCAAGCCCTTCAGGCCCTGGCGGAGGGGGCGGTGGAACTGGCTTACCAACCCGGTAACCCAACCATGGTCTTTGCGGTGATCGGCGACATGACCCTACTGCCGGTGTTTGAGGCCACCGAGCAACTGGCGGAGTTGGGGGTGGGCAGTCGGATTGTATCGGTGGTTAACCCCCGCCGCCTCTACCGCCCCAGCGATGTGGCCTGGGACCTCTGTAGTGAACCCGATGGAGAGTTTCTGGATGGGGCTGGTTTTGATCGGTTGTTTGGCGGTGATGCCCTGATCGGGGTCACCGGTGGCTCCAGCGCCATGCTAGAGCCGCTGCTGCTGCGCAGTACCCTACCCCGGGATGTCTTCGCCTGGAAGCGGGGCGAAACCACCGCCACCGCGGGCCAGATCATGGCTTTAAATGGTCTCACCGCCACCAACTTCGTGGCCCGAGCCCAGCAGTTACTGGGGGTTGAGGCCCGCCCGTAGCCGCCTTGCTAGGGGCTACGGCTATAATTGAGCCATGCGAACCCTCACCCTAACCCGACCTGACGACTGGCATCTCCATCTACGGGACGGTGCTGCCTTAAAGGCGGTTTTGCCCCATACGGTGCGGCAGTTTGCCCGGGGGATTATCATGCCCAACTTAAAGCCGCCAGTGCGTCGGGTGGCTGAGGCCGCCGCCTATCGAGATCGGATCCTGGCCGCTGTACCAGCGGGTCAAGGGTTTGAGCCCTTGATGACCCTCTACCTTACCGACAACACCAGCCCCGAGGAAATTAGGGCAGCCAGGGCCTCAGAGTTTGTCAAGGCGGTCAAGTACTACCCAGCCGGGGCAACCACCCATTCAGACCTGGGGGTGACGGACATCCGTCAGTGCGATCAGGTGTTTGCGGCGATGCAGGACGTAGACCTGCCCCTACTGCTGCACGGCGAAGTGACCGACACCGATGTGGACATGTTTGATCGCGAGCAGGTGTTTATCGAGCAACACCTGATTCCCCTCAGGCAACGATTTCCCAGGCTGCGGGTGGTCCTAGAGCACATTACCACCGCCGAAGCGGTGCAGTACGTCCTATCCGCCAACCACACCGCCGCCACCATCACCCCCCAGCATTTGCTATTCAACCGCAATAGCCTGTTCCAGGGTGGCCTTCGTCCCCATTTTTACTGCCTGCCCATCTTGAAACGAGAGCAACATCGCACTGCTCTTTTACAATCCGCCACCTCCGGGAGTCCTAAATTTTTCCTGGGCACCGATAGCGCGCCCCATGACCGCAATAGCAAGGAAAGTTCCTGTGGCTGTGCCGGATGCTATTCGGCTCTCCATGCCCTGGAGCTCTATGCAGAAGCCTTTGAGAGCGTCAACGCCCTGGATCAGCTCGAGGCCTTCGCCAGCTTCCATGGACCGGATTTTTACCAACTTCCCCGCAATACTGACCAAATTACCCTGACCAAAACCCCCTGGAGGATTCCCGACCAACTGCCATTTACCGACTCTCCCCTGGTGCCCCTGGGGGCAGGTCAGGAACTTAGTTGGCAACTGGTCTGACCGATCAACCCTGGGCAGGTGATGTCTACGAATGCTGCCCTACGGAACCGAATTATCTCCTTCCTCTGGTCGATCTCGGATGACTGGCCGCGGCATGTCTATGGGAGGGGTCAATATCGGGATATGATTTCGTCGATGCTGGTTTTGCATCAGTTAGATTGCCGGTTAAAAGACTCCCAAGAACGGGAGTTCGGAAGCCGTAAGGTGATACTCCCCAGGGTTAGTGCAAATAGCCCAGCCATTCCGTCAAGCTTTCCAGTTGCTTTTCCGGTTTTAGGGTGCCCAGGCCCCGCACCACCACCTTGCCACCGCTGTAGACAAAGCGGGACTTGAGGTGGCTGGGGAGCTTTTCGCTGACCTTTTTCCAGGCCGGTTCCTCCATGGGGGTTTCCAGCACCACGTGCTGTTTGCCCTCTGGCTTAATCCGCGAAAACCCCGCCGCCTTGGCCACCAGCTTCAGTTCCAGCATGCGCACCAGTTGTTCAGTGGCATGGGGGATGGGGCCGTAGCGATCGCTGAGGTCTGCGGCAATCTGCATCAGCTCCACCTTGCTCTCCGCCACCGCCAGGCTGCGGTAGGCGGCCATCTTTTGTTCCAGGTCGGGGATATAGTCATTGGGCACAAAGGCGGTGACGTTGAGATCCACCTGGGTATCCTCCACCGGGGGAATTTCCTGGCCCCGAGTTTCGGCGATCGCCTCCTCTAGCATGTCCATGTACAGGTCAAAGCCAATCGCCTCCATCTGGCCCGACTGTTCTACCCCCAGCAGGTTACCCACCCCCCGAATCTCCATATCCCGCATGGCCAGCTGGTAGCCCGACCCCAACTGGGTAAATTCCTGGATCGCCCGTAGCCGCTGGCGAGCCTTGTCGCTCAGGGCCTTTTTAGGGTAAAACAGCCAGGCATGGGCCTGCACCCCAGCTCGCCCCACCCGGCCCCTGAGCTGGTAAAGCTGGGACAGGCCAAAGCGGTGGGCATCCTCCACCAGGATGGTATTCACTCGGGGAATATCCAGCCCCGACTCAATGATGGTGGTGCACACCAGAATGTCAGCCTCGCCACTGCTAAAGGTGAGCATGGTGGATTCCAGTTCCCCCTCCTCCATCTGGCCGTGGGCCATGGCCAGGCGAGCGGCGGGCACCATCTCCCGAATGGTGGCTGAGACCTTCTCAATCCCCTCCACCCGGGGCACCACGTAGAACACCTGGCCGCCTCGGTCCAACTCCTGCCGAATAGCGGTGCGCACCGCCTCCGGGTCCAGGGGGGACAGGTGGGTTTGAATCGGGCGCCGGGAGGGCGGCGGGGTGGTAATCAAACTCATTTCCCGCACCCCCGAGAGGGCCATGTAGAGGGTGCGGGGGATGGGGGTGGCGCTGAGGGTGAGCACATCCACCTGGGTTTTCAGGGCCTTAATCCGCTCCTTTTGATTCACCCCAAACCGCTGTTCCTCGTCCACCACCAGCAGCCCCAGGGCCTTAAAGTCGATGCCCTTGCCCAGCAACTGGTGGGTGCCCACCACCACATCCAGTTCCCCGGTTTTGAGCCGTTGCAAAATCTCCTTCTTCTCCGGCGGGGTGCGGAAGCGGTTGAGCAGCCCCACCTGGATCGGGTAGGGGGCAAAGCGCTCCTTTAAGGTGTGGTAGTGCTGCTGGGTGAGGATGGTGGTGGGGGCCAGCAGGGCCACCTGTTTGCCAGCGGTGACCGCCTTAAAGATGGCCCGCAGGGCGACTTCGGTTTTGCCAAAGCCGACATCGCCGCACACCAGCCGATCCATGGGGCGATCGCTCTCCATATCCTGTTTCACATCCTGCACCGCCTTGAGCTGGTCGGGGGTGGCCTGGTAGGGAAAGGAATCCTCCAATTCCTGCTGCCAGGGGGTATCGCTGGGGTAGGCAAAGCCCTCCAACTTGGCCCGCTGGGCGTAGAGCTGCAGCAGGTCCACCGCCACCTTTTGGATGGCCTTTTTAGCCCGTCCCTTGGTTTTTTCCCAGGCGCTGCTGGTCATCTTATTCAGCACCGGCGCCTGCCCGGTGGCCACCCGATAGCGGGACAGGGAGCCCACCTGGTCGGCGGCCACCCGCAACAGCCCATCGGCATACTGGATCACCAGATAATCGCGGGTTTCCTGGTTGAGGGTGAGGCTCTCCAACTTGAGGAACTGGCCAATGCCGTGGCTGCGGTGGACCACAAAGTCCCCCGGTTTCATCTTGTTAGGGTCCACCTGTTTGGAGGCGGCTCGACGGCGCTTGCGCACGTAGCCCGGGGTAGCCAGGCTGTGTTGACCAAAGAACTCCCGGTCGGTCACCACCACCAGGCGGAAGGTGGGTAGGATGAACCCCTCCAGCTCCGCCAGCCCGGAGTATTTCACCGCCACCGGCACCGACTGCCCCTGCAGCTTATCGATGGCGTTGTAATCCCGGGGGTTGGGGATGAACTGGGCCGGACAGTCGTGCTCCTGCAGCAGGGCCACGGAGCGGGAGGGCTGGGCCGACACCAGCCACACCCCGTACTTGCGCTGGCATTCCCCCCGAAGGGTTTCCGCCAGCTTGCCAAACTGGTGGGGCAGGGCGGGTACCGGGCGGCTGGCCAGGTTTAACCCCTGGTGGTTGGCCTCCGCCAGGGCGGAGAGCCACAGGCGGGGAAACACCTCCGCCTCCGCCAGGGCTTCGCTGAAGGGGCGGTGGATTTTGGGGGGTGGGTCCTCAGCGGCCTGCTGTTGCCAGTGATCCTCCACGTGGTCTAACCAGCGATCACCGTGGGCCTGGCACTGGTCTGGCTCATCCACCGCCAGCAGGGTGGTGGCGGGCAGGTAGTCTAGCAGGGAGGCGGGCTGGGGAAAGGCCAGCCCCAGCCAACGCCGCAGCCCCTCGGGGAAGATACCGCTGTCCAGCCCCTCCTCGGCCGCCGGAGACAGGACCCTGGCCAACCTGTCCTGGCGGCGCAGGTGCTCTAGAATCACCGGTCCGTACTGGGTGGGGGTAAGAATCAGGTGATCAATCGGGTCCAGCGATCGCTGGGTGGCGGGGTCAAACTCCCGCATCCGCTCCAGGTCATCGCCAAACAGCTCTAGCCGCACCGGCAACTCCGCCGCCACCGGGTAGAGGTCAATGATGTCCCCCCGCTGGGCCCATTGGCCTTCGGTTTCCACCACCGCCACCCGCCCATAGCCGAGGCTGGCTAGGCGCTGCCCCAGGGCCTTAAAGTGGATATCCTGCCCCAGTTGTAGCCGCAGACAGTAGGGATCGAGGGCGGAGACCGGCGGCAGGTGGGGTTGCAGGGCCCGCTCTGTGGTGACGATGGCCAGTTTGCGATCGCCCTGGACCTGCTGCCCCAGGGCCAGCAGGTCCGCCAGCACCTGCAGCTGACCCCAGGTCATTTCCGATTCCTGGTCAAAGGGGTCGTAGGGGGAGGCCTCGGAGGTGGGGTAAAAGTGCACCGTGTCCCAGCCCATGGCCTCCAATTGGGGGGGCCAGCGGCTGGCCTCCTCCAGGGTAGCGGTGATCACCACCAGGGAACGGGCCTCGGCCTGAGCCAGGGCCGAAGCCACCAGCCCCTTAGGCAGGCGGCCTGCCCCCGTCAGGCTAAGGCTACCCTGCTGGTCTAGCTTGGCCAGCAGCTCAGCGGTCAAGGGCGATCGCTGCAGGGCCCGGATCACAGAGGAGAATGCCATGGGGAGTGCTCTGCAAAAATGGAGATGGGAAAGGCCCCTGGCAATCACTCCAGGGGGATGGGGTGATGGCTGGCTCACCTCTGGTTACCTATTGTATAGCCGCAGCCTGGCGGAGGCGAGTAGAGGACCGACTCAAGCGTTGTCTCTACCAGGTCACCATAGCCGAGTAAACCCTGCCGTCAACCTACCGCCTTCCCCTGGCTCCCATGGAAAGACTCCCCCTTAACCAAAAAAACAGAGATATCTAGGTTAGATACCTCTGTAATTATTGAAGATAACCGAGGATTCCCATAGGTTACTGGAAACCCTCAGCCCCCGTAGAGCCGGGGATAGACCTAGACTTTGAACTTACCGCCCTTAGCCGGGTCAGACCAGTCACAGGCGAAGCCCTTGGTGTCGGGCACGTACTGGTTCCATGGCACCGGATCAACGGGGCCCGGGGTGGCTTCGACGATGTCGAACAGGCCGTCATCCCGCACCTGACCAATGCGCACAGTCTTGGAAATGTGGTGGTTGGGGAACATCTTAACGGGGCCCTCGGGGGCGGCCAGCTCCTGACCAATAGCAGCGGCTCGCACCGGCTCGAGATCGAAGGTGCCAGCCTTTTCCACCGCCTGCTTCCACAGGTAAACCATGATGTAGGCGGCTTCCATGGGATCGTTGGTCACCCGATCGTTGCCGTACTCGGCCTTAAAGTCCGCCACCCACTTGGTGTTTTCAGGGCTATCTACGGTCTGGAAGTAGTTCCAGGAGGCGTATTGACCCAGCAGGAAGTCCTTACCAATTTGGCGGACCTCTTCCTCAGCAATACTGACCGACATGGTGGGGTACTTGTCGGGGGTAAGGCCAGCACCCTGCAGTTGCTTAAAGAAAGCCACGTTGCTGTCACCGTTGAGGCTGTTAAAGATCACCCCGCCGTTGGGTAGGGCCGCCTTAATCTTGGTGATAATCGGGGTTACTTCGGTGTTCCCCAAGGGCAGGTAGTCTTCCCCGACGGTCTTACCACCCTTGGCCTTGAGTTGCTCCTTGATAATGGTGTTGGCGGTACGGGGAAAGACGTAGTCAGACCCTACCAGGAAGAATTCCTTACCCTTGTTTTTCAGCAGCCAATCCACCGCTGGCTCAATCTGCTGGTTGGGTGCGGCACCGGTGTAGAAAATGTTCTTAGAACACTCTTGACCTTCGTACTGCACGGGATACCACAGCATGTGGTTCTTGGACTCAAACACCGGCAGCACCGCCTTACGGCTGGCGGAGGTCCAACAGCCAAATACCGTGGCCACCTTGTCCTGGTCGATCAGTTTCTCCGCCTTTTCAGCGAAGGTGGGCCAGTCAGAGGCGCCATCTTCCTGGATAGCTTCGATTTGCTTACCCAGTACCCCACCGGCGGCATTAATTTCCTTGATGGCCAGCATTTCGGCATCGACCACGGTGGTCTCACTAATAGCCATGGTGCCACTGAGGGAGTGGAGAATCCCCACCTGAACGGTGTCACCCCCACCGGCTGCCGTATCAGTGCCGCTGGTGGTGCTTTCACTGGTGGTGGTACTGCCCCCACAGGCCTTTAACAGCATGGAGGTACCCAGGGTCGCTGACCCGTAAACCAAAAACTTACGTCGATTAAATCGAGTTACCATTCAACCTCGCTCCTGACTCAATAAATGAGGTAATTTGCCGAAATCGTGACGAAATCCTTTGAGTTTAGAATTCACTTCGCCTCCAAAGTGGATATTAGAGGCACTTCAGAGGGCAAAGTGTATCCCAGACTACCAAAAACCTGCCTATTGTAGCAGCTTGTTGTGGGTTAACCCCGAAGCCCCAAGTTTTTCGTGACTATGACCTGTGCGGGCCAATTCTAAACAGTGGACACCGCCTTAATGGGACTTAGACTTCGCCAGCGTTATCGGGTTTAGACGGGGTTGACCCCACCGACTTGGTGGCCTGGATCACCTGCAGGCTACCACCGGCGTAGAGTTGACTACGCTGGTCAACGAAGCCCAGATCAGCCAACTCCTGCCCCAGATCTACCGCCAGCATGCCCCAGGCGGTGTGGGTTTCAAATAGCCAGAGAAAGAGAGCCAACCCGGGCCAAAACAGAGGGTTTTGAGGCTGGTGAAAATCCACCAGAACAAACTGACCGTCAGGTTTTAGCACCCGTCCCACCTCGGCAAAAATACGACGCCGTTGGTCAGACTCCATCTCATGTAAAGCGGCGCTGCTGTGCACCAGGTCAAAACTGGCATCCGCCAGGGGCATGGCCTCGGCCCAACCCTCCACGAAGGTGGCATGGGGAACTCGACGTCGAGCTCGCTCAATCGCCCTCGGGGAGGCATCCAATCCGGTTACCTGAGCTCCAGAGGAAGCTAAGAAAACGCTGGTCTGGCCGCCACCACAGCACAGATCGAGGACTTCACTAGCGGGGGAAAGGGCAATATTCTGTAGTGCCAGGCTACGGAAACGCCGCTCTCCACCAACGGTGAGGGCGGCGGTGCGGGAAATCCCATCGTAGAGCCAGGGGTAGCGGTAGCTCAGGAAGCGCAGGGGGGTGGCCATGGGAAAATTGCCGTGACGGATTTTGAGGATTAGGATTTAATGGGGGTATGGACCGATTCGCTGTAGTATCTGAACCCTTGGCCCATTAGGGGTAAACCCTTGGAAACTGTTATGGTCAATCCTAGCCTATCCCTAGCCATTGCCCCCATCCTGGCCCTGCTCAGGGAGTATAGCTTTGACATCGATAACTACCAGCCAGAAGCCTTGATTAGTCAATGGTTGGACCAGTTTGGCCCCGTCTGGGTTGGCCACGCCATTACCGAAGCCCTCTACCAGGGCCGCTACAAGATGGTTTCCGTAGACTACATTCTGCAGCTGTGGCAGCGCCGCGGAGCGCCCCTGCGACATTTCAACCGAGAGTTTGAGTCAATTATTTTGGGTCAAACCTTACTAGCCACCACTGAAGTTCCTACCGAACTGACTCCTGCCCCCCGCCCGACCCGCTCAACGATGATAGACCATAGCGATACCCTGCCCCCCGATTTAGAGACCCTGGTGATCTGGCCAGGTCCAGTCCAGTCCGGCCCCGTGCCCAATTTTCGGCCCCTGGGGGAACTCACCCCAATTCGGGCCATATCCTCTGCCGTTCATACCATTCCCCCCTTTGTGCCTCGGCGGCAAACCTCCGGTCTGCATCAGCGGTTACGATCGGTGGTACATGTGGATCTCAATTCCTAGGGACGGACCTGATTAGGGGATTGAATCTCTGCCTGAAGGGAACTATACTTAATTAGTACATTAAAACTATCTCCATGGTTAGCTATACCCTGGCCCAGAGTCCTGAAGTAGTATTAACAGTGCCCGGAAAAGATTCCTTCAAGGCTCGGGAGAAAGCAATGGACCAACTTATTACCCTGCTGGACGATGGTGACCTACCCACTCCTTTAGCCGATGGCTTTAGTGTTGATCAATTGGTTGAGGTAGAGCCACCGCTGCCCTCAGTTGCTACCCAACAACAGGAAGAATCGGTAGTTCAAGCTATTCAGGTGCTCCACCAACTGGCCAGTCTCAAGGTAAAACTCCAGGATTCTCGGGATCAGGCTCTCCAGGTCAGGGCTTTGGTCGATCTGTTGTTTAGCGAGGAGCCTATCACTGACGCCCAACTGGCGGATTTAAAGGATGGCTTTAAGATTTTGAAGGCCTTTGCCCAGAGCAATCTCCGTTTTCGGGAAGCCCGGAGTCAAGCAGAGCAGGCCCGCCAGGTGTTGGATCAGGCCTTAAATCTCTGAGACAGTCTGGCGTAAGGCTCCTGGCCCGAGGTTCTCTCGGGCAGAAATCCCATGCTATCGATGCCCGCCATCACCCTTTACCCCCCATCCAACCCCACCCCTGACCCCTGAGCCTGTGGTGTTGCCAGGGCGTTGTGTACTAAAGTGGGCTGAGGCATAAGTAGGGGTAGGCAATAGCGATGGATGAGGGACGGCGACGCTGTAAATCTGGGATAGGGTTGGGGACAATCAGTAAAACCGCCCTGGGGATTGTGGCAATTGCCGGTTTGCTGCCCGTCGCCAGGCCCGTCTGGGCCCTGGCCACCTCCGTGGCAGCAGAGGGCATTGATGCCCTGCGCCTGCACGAGGATCCCTACTACCTAACCGGAGCCAAGATCGCCATTGGCCAGGTGGAGATTGGTCGCCCGGGTCAGTTCGGTCTGGATAAGTTGGCCTACGAACGTATGCCGGTGGCGGTTGGTCGGGTACTGTGGCTAAATCAATGGGCCAACCCCGATGATTACGTGGATGGCCATGCCGCCAACGTGGCTAGCGTCATGATCAGCCAGGATAAGCGTTATCCAGGGGTGGCCCCCGATGCCCTCCTCTATTCTGCGGCCATTGGCGAACTGGGGGAGGTCAGCAGTCAGCCCCAGGAATGTCTTGCAGCCCAGGCAGTAGCCACTCAAAATGGGGGAGATGTACGGGCCATTAATTTTAGCTTTGGGGAGCCCCTCAGCCGTGATCCCCGGGACCAACCCCGGTTGGATGGCGATGCCCTGCTCACCCAATGTATTGATTGGTCATCCCGGGTCCACCAAACCCTCTACGTAGTGGCCGGCAACCAGGGTATGGGGGGGATTCCCATTCCCACGGATAATTTTAATGGTATTAACGTAGCCTACTCCCGCCGGGTGGAGGGAGTATTTAGAAAGATTGACTTCGCTAACCTGGGTAGTGAACCGACCCTGCGATCCCCCCGATCCCCGGGCACAGAAACCAACGAGGGCCCTCGACGGTCGATCAATCTGGTGGCCCCGGGCAGTCAAATTACCCTGATCGATCCCGATGGTCAGACTACCCCCGGCAGTGGTACCAGCTTTGCCGCTCCCCATGTGGTGGGTACCGTGGCCCTACTGCAGCAATTGGTGGATCGGCAACTGCGGGCCGGGGTGGAGCACAGCTCCCTGGAGGGCCGCCATCCCCTGGTGATGAAGGCGGTTTTACTCAACTCCGCCGATAAATTAGAGGACGAGGGCGATGGTCAGCGGTTGGGGATGGGGCGTACCCTGCTGGATGCCTATAATCGCAACTGGATTGATAGCGACGCCTACCGCGATCGCGCCATCCCCCTACATCAGGATCTGGGCACCGGGCACCTCAACGCCTACCGGGCCTACCAGCAGCTGCTACCAGGCAGTTGGGGGCCCGGCGGGGTACCGGCGGTGGGCTGGCACTACAGTGCCTCCCCTGAGCAGGAGGGGGCTCGCTACCAGGATTATCGCTTCACCGATCCCCTGCAGGCCGGTAGCTACCTCTCGGCCACCCTCACCTGGCAGCGCCAGGTTAACCTGGTGGATAGCAATGATAACGGCAGCTACGATCTGGGGGAGGGGTTTAGGGCTGCCCCCCTGGCCAACCTCGATCTCTACCTCCTACCCACCGATGCCGATGACCTGAGCCAGAGTGTCTGGGCCTCCACTAGCCAGGTGGATAGTGTAGAACACATTTTCTATCCCATCCCTAAAACCGGGTCCTATAAACTGAGAGTGGTGTACCCACCATCGGCACAGCCCTACGCCCTGGCCTGGTGGGCCCGGCCCGCCCAGCCCTAGTGCTCTATTGAATTCTGATCCCCAGCCGCCATGACTAACGTTCTGCAAGCTCCCGACCCCCAGCCCTCCCCCTCCCCGCTGTTACGGTTTTATCGATCGCCGATCGGCAAAAAGTTAGTGTCGGGCCTGACCGGGTTGGCCCTGGTTACCTTTGTAGTGGTACACTTGGTGGGCAACCTGTGGCTGTGGGCCGGGCGCCAGGCCTACAATGCCTACGCCCATCGGCTGGAAAGCTGGGGAGGGCTGCTCTACGCCATTGAGGCTCTACTCCTGCTGGCCCTACTGGTGCACATGGCCGTAGGCCTGGAGATTTTTGTGGGGCGGCTACGGGCCAGGCCCCAGGGTTACCAACGGTACCAATCGGTGGGGGGAGATAGTCTCCAGTCCCTTGGCTCCCGATCCATGGTGGTGACCGGGGCGACCCTAGGGGTTTTCCTGGTGGCCCACCTGCTCACCTTTAAGTTTGGCCCCTACTACAGCACCGAACTGCAGGGGGAAACCGTACGAGACCTGGCTCGATTGGTGGTGGAGGTGTTTCGCCAGCCAGCCCCTACCCTGATCTACTCCGCCGTCCTGCTGGGCCTGGGGGTACACCTGCGCCATGGGCTGTGGAGTGCCCTGCAGTCCCTGGGGTTACTGCAGGGCCCCCAGCGATTGCTGGCGGTTGGGGCTAGTTTGGTGCTGGCGATCGCCATTGTCCTGGGATTTGGGGTATTACCCTGGGCGGTTTTCCTGGGGGCGATCACCTGACCACCAGACTAAAATAAAATTACTCATAGTATCGGTGAAGGGAGGCTAATACCATGGGGCAGCGGTTAAAACGCTGGGAATCTCCCCGGCAAACTGGTCGCAACAACAAGGGTCGAGGCGGTTCCGCCCGCCAACGCCAACTACAAAAGCGTCAGCAAACCTGGCGGCAACGCTTGAGAGAGGAAGTCCAGGGCGTTTCCATCCAGGGTCAAACAAAACGGGAGGGTAAAAACCCTCCCGTTTTTTTCTCCCATAGCTGTGCTGTACTTCCCTAGATCGGAACGGTAGCGAGGCACCCGTCCCTTTGCCTACCCTGATCTGCCCTACTGCATTACCACCGACTCCCCAGGCTATCAGAACTCTCAATCAGTGCATCACCCTATAATCTCCAGCCCAGATGGGCTGGTAGGACTGGATCGCCCGCAGGTACTGAACCCGCTCAAAGTCACTGGGGTTGGGGCACTTCAGTTGACTCATACTGCCCCGTAGTTGCCCTAGGGACTCGTACTCGTGCTCCTCTAACCACCGCTGTAGCTCCTGCTCAAGGGTCTTCAGGTGGCCGATGCCGTGGCGCAGTAGGGTGGCCACCAGCAGGGTGACATCGGCCCCCGCCATCAGCAGCTTTACCACATCCTCGGCCCGGCTGATACCGCCACTGGCAGCCAGGCTGAGGGGCAGTTTGCCGTAGAGTAGGGCCATCCAGGTGAGGGGCAGGCGCTGATCCTGGGGAGCGCTGAGGATCAGGTTGGGTTGCACCTCCAGGTTCTCGATGTCGATGTCCGGCTGATAAAAGCGGTTGAACAGCACCAGTCCATCAGCCCCGGCCCCACTGATGCGCTTGGCCATGTTGGCCAGGTTGCTAAAGAAGGGGCTGAGCTTTACCGCCACCGGAATCTGCACCGCCGCCTTGACGGCGCTGACAATGTCCAGGTAATCCTGCTCCACATCGGCCCCATTCAGCTCCAGATCAGTGGGAATCCAGTAGATATTCAGCTCGATCGCATCCGCCCCCACGGCTTGCAGCTGGCCAGCGTAGTCTACCCAGCCCCCCAGGGTAGAGCCATTCAGGCTGGCAATAATGGGGATATCCACCATGGCCTTGGCCTGGCGAAGGTGGTCCAGGTAGGTTTCCGTGCCCAGGTGAAAGGTCTCGGGTTCGGGGAAGTAGGTGAGGGCTTCGGCAAAGCTGTCGGTGCCAAATTCACTGTGGTGATGCAGCTCCAGTCGTTCCCGGCGAATTTGCTCCTCAAACAGGGAGTGGAGGACAATCGCCGCCCCACCGGCATCTTCGATCCAGCGCAGGTTGGTCAGATCCTCGGTGAGGGGGGCGGCGGCCCCCACCACCAGGGGAGATTTCAGGGTGAGGCCCAGGTAGGGGGTGGTCAGATCCATAGTTATCAGGGGGCAGTAAAGGGGTTAGGGGTTAGGCAGGTGATAGCCCTGGTGACTGGGCAGACGGGGGGCCTGGTGCAGGTCGCGGGCAGCCAGGTATTCGTACAGGTGGTAACGGCTGGCCACGTTGATCTGGGCCTCCTGCAGCAGTTGCTTGGCCTGGGTTGGATGGCTGCGCAGCAGCATCTTAAAGCGGTTTTCACTGTACATGGCCTCTTCCAGGGGTCGCTTCGGCGCCCGACTATCCAGAATTAGGGGATTTTCCCCCTGATCGAGACGGCGGGGGTCGTAGCGGTATAGCAACCAGCGGCCTGAATCCACCGCCAGGGCCTGCTGTTCCATGCCCCTGGCCATGTCAATGCCATGGGCGATGCAATGGGAGTAGGCAATGATCAGGGAGGGGCCATCGTAGGACTCCGCCTCTAGAAAGGCCCGCAGGGTTTGCTCAGGGCGAGACCCCATGGCCACACTGGCCACGTAGATGGTGCCGTAGGTGATGGCCATTAGCCCCAGGTCCTTCTTGGGGGCGGGTTTACCGCCGGCGGCAAACTTGGCTACGGCCCCTAGGGGGGTGGCCTTGGACATTTGGCCACCGGTGTTGGAGTAGACCTCCGTATCCATTACCAGCACGTTGACGTTGCGACCACTGGCCAGCACATGGTCGAGGCCTCCGTAGCCAATGTCGTAGGCCCAGCCATCGCCCCCCACGATCCAAACGCTCTTTTTCACCAGGTAGTCCGCCAGGGAGTGGAGGTTTTGCAGCCAGGTTTTGAGCCCGGCATTGCCGCTGTCCTCCCGGTCCAGCCAGCGTTGCAGGGCTGGTTTTAGCTGCTCCACCCGCTGGCGCTGCTCAAAAATCCCCGCCTCATCGCTCTGGTCAGCGTCGAGGATGGCGGTCACCAGCTCTCCCTCCAGGGGCGAGCCCGCCTGGGCCAGGCTCTGCAATAGCTGGCGGGCTTGCTCTTGATGTTTGTCGATGGAGACCCGAAAGCCCAGGCCAAACTCAGCGTTGTCCTCAAACAGGGAATTGGACCAGGCCGGACCCCGCCCCTCGCCATTGGGGGTGTAGGGGGTGGTGGGTAGGTTGCCGCCGTAGATAGAGGAGCAGCCGGTGGCGTTGGCGATCACCATGCGATCGCCAAACAGCTGGGTGGCCAGCTTGATGTAGGGGGTCTCGCCGCAGCCGGCACAGGCCCCCGAGAACTCAAACAGGGGTTGCTGCATTTGTTGGTGGGCGATTTTGCGCAGGTCCAAGCCCTGCCGGGGGGGGTTGGGCAGCCCCAGGAAGAAATCCCAGTTTTGCCGCTCCCGATCGCGGATGGGCAGCTGATCCACCATGTTGATGGCCTTTTTGCTAGGCTCCGCCTTGTTCTTGGCCGGGCACACCGCCACGCAGAGGGCGCAACCGGTGCAGTCCTCCGCCGCCACCTGGATGGTAAACTTCAGCCCCGACCAGGCCTGATCTCGGGCGGCGGTACTCTGGAAGCCCGCTGGCGCCGTGGCCAGGGCAGACTCTTCGTAAACCTTGGAGCGGATCACGGCGTGGGGACAGACCATCACACACTTGCCACACTGCACACACACATCAGGGTCCCAGAGGGGCACCTCCTGGGCCACGTTGCGTTTCTCGTATTGGCTGGTGCCACAGGGGTAGGTGCCGTCGGCGGGCAGGGCACTGACCGGTAGACTGTCGCCATCGCGGGCCATAATTTTCCCCAGCACCTCCTGGACAAAGGCGGGGGCAGTGTCGGGTACCCAGCGGTGGGGCTGGTCATCGCCGCTGGGGGGACCCACCGGCACCGGTTGGAGGTGGTCCAGGCTGCTATCCACCGCCTTCATATTCATGACCACCACCTCTTCCCCCTTTTTGCCGTAGGTTTTGCGGATGGCCTGTTTGATGGCGGAGATCGCCTCCTCTCGGGGCAGCACCCCCGCCAGGGCAAAGAAACACACCTGCATCACCGTATTGATGCGGCCCCCCATACCGGCTTGGCGGGCCACCGGGTAGGCATTGATGGCGTAGACCTGGATCTGTTTATTAATAATCTGCTGCTGGATAGCCTGGGGCAGCCGCTGCCAGGTTTCCGCCGGGTCGTCGTAGGGGCTGTTGAGCAGCAGGGTGGCACCGGGCTGGGCCTCCCGTAGCAGGTCTAGCTTCTGCACAAACTCCCACTGGTGGCAGGCGATGAAGTTGGCCCGGCTAATCAGGTAGGTGGAGCGAATCGGCTGGGGCCCAAAGCGCAGGTGGGAGACGGTCACCGATCCGGATTTTTTGGAGTCGTAGACAAAGTAACCCTGGGCGTAGTTGGGGGTGTCTTCGCCGATGATTTTAATGGAGTTTTTGTTGGCCCCCACGGTGCCGTCAGACCCCAGGCCGTAGAACACACTGCGCACGACCCTATCGGGTTCGATGGAGAACTCGGAATCGTAGGCCAGGGAGGTGTGGCTGACATCGTCCACAATACCCACGGTGAAGTGGTTTTTGGGAGTCTCCAGGGCCAGGTTATCAAACACCCCCTTGACCATGGCGGGGGTAAATTCCTTGGAGGAGAGGCCGTAGCGCCCCCCCACCACGCGGGGGGGCTGGGGTAGGGGAAACTCGTAGAGGGCCTGCACCATGTCCAGGTAGAGGGGTTCCCCGGTGCTGCCGGGTTCCTTGGTGCGATCCAAGACAGCGATCGCCCGCACCGTGGGGGGCAGGGCCGCCACCAGGGCCTGGCTATCCAGGGGACGGTAGAGCCGCACCTTCAGCACCCCCAGCCGAGCCCCCTGATCATTCAGAAAATCAACGGTTTCGTGGACGGTCTCCGCTCCTGACCCCATCAGCACGATCACCCGGTCGGCATCGGCGGCACCGTGGTACTCGTAGAGTTGGTATTGCCGTCCGGTGAGGCGGGCAAAGTCATCCATGGCCCCCTGCACTATCCCTGGGGTGGCGGCGTAGTAGGGGTTGACGGTTTCCCGAGCCTGGAAGTAGACATCAGGGTTTTGGGCGGTGCCCCGAATCACCGGGCGATCGGGGGTGAGGGCTCGCTGGCGGTGTTGCAACACCAGATCAAAGGGCACCAACTCCGTCAGCACCCCATCGGGGATTAGCTCAATCTTTTGCACCTCGTGGGAGGTGCGAAAACCATCGAAAAAGTGGAGAAAGGGCAGGCGGGCGGCGAGGCTGGCCCGGATGGCGATCGCCGCCATATCCTGGGCCTCCTGCACCGAGTTGGAACAGAGCAGGGCACAGCCCGTGGCCCGGGTAGCCATCACATCGCTGTGGTCGCCAAAGATAGATAGCCCCTGGGCCGCCAGCGATCGGGCCGCCACCTGGATCACCGCCGCCGTCAGTTCGCCGGCAATCTTATAGAGGTTGGGGATCATCAGCAGCAACCCCTGGGAGGCAGTGAAGGTGGTGGTCAAGGATCCCGCCTGCAGAGCCCCATGCACCGCTCCGGCGGCCCCCGCTTCACTTTCCATTTCCACCACCGAGGGCACCGTGCCCCAAAGGTTGGCCTGGTTTGCGGAGGCCCAGCTATCGGCCCATTCCCCCATGGAGGAGGAGGGGGTGATCGGGTAAATGGCGCAGACTTCACTCAGGCGGTAGGCCACCCGGGCCACCGCTTCGTTACCGTCCAGGGTGGCAAAGATTGGATTATCCATGGTGATCCCCTTCCTTGGGGTAGATCGGTAGAGCCAGACCAGGGCGATCCGATCAAGGAACTGTTAATGATGGGTTAAGGACTGCCGTTCCCGACCTAACCTCGCCGCAACCCCATGGTGGCACTATTTTTTGCCATCAGGGAGAGTTGTTAGGTAAACTTTACCAACCCTGAGACTCTGACAATAAAAAGTCTGCCCAGCTTGGCAGGGGTGCCGATCCCGGGACACACCTTACGTTATGGAATGAAATTTGCTTGGCAGCTTTACCGGAGAGTACCCTAACTCCACTCCCCAGAAGCAGCCTACCGCATTGGCGATCTAGGCCAAAAAGCCAAAAATAGGAAGAGAACCATGGTATTTCCATGGCTGAGTGAAGGAGCAACTAGTTCCTGGTGATCTGCGCGACTTGACAAATCAATTTTTTTTGAAATGATGGTGGCTGGGTTGTGGTCGGGATCTCAGGGCGCAGCCCCATTCATCTTGAGGATAGGTCCGATGGTCAAG
>Ga0172373_10002665_pt1 | contig 26975 bp, 24 predicted proteins | sample Lak10m_2_FD_114546 | JGI IMG/M metagenome (GOLD analysis project Ga0172373, IMG submission 114546) | Freshwater microbial communities from Kabuno Bay, South-Kivu, Congo - kab_092012_10m | ecosystem: Environmental > Aquatic > Freshwater > Lake | place: Democratic Republic of the Congo...
CTCCCAAATCCTTCATAAGACGTTTTATAACTGAAAGCTTGTCGTTCTCGTCGTAGATCGTAAAACTGCGGGAAAAACCAATATAGTCGGCCTCACGGCGCAATATTCTAACACAAACTGAATGAAAAGTTCCCATCCAGGGAAGCCGATAACTGACATCGCCAAAACCAAGTAGCTTTGCCACCCTCTGTTCCATCTCCTTGGCAGCTTTATTGGTAAAAGTCACCGCCAAAATATTATAAGGCGATATTTTTTTCTCGCGCATAAGATAAGCGAGACGATGAGTCAATGCCTTGGTTTTACCACTCCCCGCTCCCGCCAATACCAAAACCGGCCCTTCCGTTGCCAAAACAGCTTCTTTTTGGGGGTTATTTAAATCAGAAAGTAAATTTTCCACCTCGTAATTATACAAGAACTAGCGAACAAAATCCAAACAAAACAAAACTTAAATTATTATGCTCGGCGTATCTGTGATGACCATCGTTTCCGCCAATTCAGCCGTCTTAACCAAAGTAGCCTTCTTCGATTGCCCTACCAACTACACAGCCAATATTATGTTTTGCCAATTTTTGCATCTCCCTCTTATGAGCAATTCCACCAACACAATTAAATTTATTTTTAGTCAAATTAGAATATCTGATAGCATTTTTAATATCGCCCCCCTGCGCTTTGCCATCAGTTTCAACACAAACATATTGGAATTCGTCGCAATAAGGTTCTAGTTCTTTGATTATTCTGGGCACATTTCGCTTCTTGCCAGTCGCTCGATCAATGGAGTCTATCGCTACGACTATTTTTTCTCTAGGAAAAGACTCAAGCAGCTCTTTCGAGGCGCTTGTTCCGACTATTACCTTTTCTGCTCCCAATTTTAAGAGAAGTTTTATGTCCTCTTTCGTTCTAATACCCCCTCCTATTCGACAGGGCCGAAGATTTAACATTTTTTGAATTAATCTAATTCTCGGTTTTCGCCCCTGATATCGATCAAGATCGATAATATTAACCTCTGGATAATCGAGAATAATTCGAACGGATTTATTTGTTGGTTCATTTTCCATATATCTGATTTTTTTATTCATAATATCTACACTCAACACAAGGTTCGATTTGATACCAGAAAAGTCTTGAAAGTCTATATCATAGCAATTACAGACCGATTTACCCCTAAAATATAAAAGCTCGTCATCAGAAAGAAATCGGTTTGCAAACCCGAGAGATTTGAGACGCGCCAAATATTCATTTCCACCTTTATTCAAACTTTTGATAAAACTCCTTGTAATTTTATGGTGCCTAGTGCTACGAAATGTTGGAAAATCTATTTTAGTGAAATCAACCGGCTCCTCTCGCCTCATTCCCTTCATGATTTGATCGAAATAATCCCAACTAAATTCCAGAGCGCCAATTTTCACTTTTTTACCAATTGACTCAAGAGATTTTTTTAGAACTAAAAGGGTCTCTCCAGTTCCGATATTGTCATCAAAAATCGTAATCTCTGGTGGTAAACCTTTTATTGCTTCTTTACTCATCACCTGTTTGAGATCAATCAAATTATTTCTAACCATTCTTGCCGATTGTTGATCGTGCATTCCGAAAAGAACATTAGCATAGCCTGAAGACTGGATTGCCTTAAAGAATGGGCCAATTAAAACACCGCCGTATAGCGGCGAAATAACAAACTTCTGTTTTGGCAGGGCTTTGAGGCTTTCAAAAATGATTTTTTTATTATCGGCTTCCGCAAAACGGCCGCTCGAGACACCTGCGATCAAAGGAAATTCAATATTAATCTTTTGGGCCTTTTTGCCTTGAAAAATTCTAACGACATTAAGTGCATCATTATCAAGACATTTTTTTGCCTGCTTTAACTTGCTTTTGCCTGAGTTTAAATTTTCTATAAACTCCTGATAATAAGCCCTGCTACTGCAATTAAGCATTTGTTCGGTGATAACAAAACCTTTTTTGCCAGCACATGGCAATAAGGAATTCAAATAATTCCATTCATCAATCAACTGTTTGCCGTTTTTGCAAGAATAATAATTTTTATTTCTCGACAGATATTCGCCTTGGCCACAAGGCTCGACAAAATCACCCAAGTTTGAGACTTCCTTAAGTTTTATTATTCCTAAAAAATCAAACTCATTTAAGTCTAGCTTTTCCACTTTTTATTTCATTAATAATTCTTTTTGATTTTTGAGCAAGGTCCATAAACCCCTCCTTTTCGGCCCATTCCAAATGCCTCAAACAATGTTTGGTCTTACAATCATCAATCTTTCGTCTATCCTTTTTGGCGTTTAAGGTTAAATAAAATTCCTTCAATAATTTAGGATTATCGGTCAGATGAATTTCAACTGCTGCTGCATCTTCCAAAGGATCACCATAGACAGAACAGGAGAAATCGAGAAAGATCAGACCATCTCTTCCCAAGATAATATTATCTTTGTGCAGATCGCCATGGATGAAGCTATTACCGGACTTTTTATGGGAGTGGATATAATTTAAACCCTGTGCAACCTGTTTCATAATTTCTTTATCTACCACTAAGTCTGAAAGATGACTTCCCCGCACTTTTTCTAAAGTCAAGAATCTCCCATCTACCCCCAACAATTTAGGGGCATATTTTTTTAACAACTTAAGGGCATAGAGTTCATTTTTAAAGGCCTTTTCGCTCTCCAAAACTAACTTTGTAACAGTGTTTCTGCTCTCTTTAATTTTGTTTAGCTTTCTGCTTTGTTTTATTGCCATTAGCAATAGAATATCAAAGGGGGATGGGTTTTGCTATTAATCTTTAGGCTGGTTCCGAGTATCTTCCCATGTCATCCCTGTTTTCATAGTTCCTGCCGGCTGGAAGAAGTTTCACCTGAACCTGGAATTTCCGAGTTTCACCTTTGGCGTCAGTAATCTCATCGGTATCGTTTTCCTTGAACAATTGGGCTAATTCAGCTGACAAAATTTCCTTGAGGGTTTTTAATTCCTCGGTATTTTCCTTTATCTCCGCTTCGATCTTCTGGTTTGGCCCCTTGCCGATAATTTCCGTCTTTAATCTCTTTTTCTTTTCATTTGCTACCTTCGCTTCCTCGACCACTCCGAGATATTCCATATCATTTTCCAATTCCCCTTTGAGCATCTCCTTGGCAACCTTGAGCTCCTCGGATATTTTTTCGATTTGCTCGATTCTTTTCTGAATACTACCTAGTTCCACAAAACCTCCTATTTTATTTACTTAAAAATTGTAACTAAAAGTGTTAGCTGATTCAACTTATGGTTGTTCAAATAGTGTTTCTTCCGTCAAGGAAAAATTAGGTCCAGCTTGACTGGCGACTGTAAGGAGTTTAATTTTTCCAGGAAGAAAATCCTTTACCGTGTAGGGGGTCGGAGTTGTTAGAGGATAGGGGGACGACTTCGGAATGAGTCCCCTTGTCCTCTAACAAAAATCATAAGATCGCGTAACTAAAAAATCCAACATTGTGAGTTGGATCTTTTAGTTTGGGCAGAAATGAGTTATGGACTATTTGGGAAGAAACTTATTTTAAATTACATCCCAGCCATATCAACTTCTGCCCTTTTTAAGAGGTCGCGACTTTATGTTTCCCCTAAAGAATTTACATCCCTTAAGAGAATCGGTCTTGAGCCTCTTACGATTTCCGTTTTCTTTGCGTTTTCTTTTTTGTTTTATGACTTTGATCTTTTCGGGCCGATATTTTAATTTAAACCCGGTCAAGTCATTTTTGTTTTTGCTTCTTTTTTGAAGCTATATTCCCTCCTTTGAAGAATTGTTTTTCTTTCAAAAGATTTGGAATGTTCTTTCTTGCTGTTTGGCAAGAACGAGCTGGGGAGGAGTGCCATTTATTTTATAGGCTTTTTGCTCCTCTCTTAAAGAAAGCGGGGTATTCTTTCTTTAACCCATCTCGCTCCAGCGAAACGGCATAAAAAACGCGTTCCGGAGGGAACGCAAATATTGCTTTATCCCTCCAACACCGATTAAATTGTTAATGTTCTTTTCCTAATTGGAAATTATATTAGTTTATCAATTAAGCCATAATATGTCAAGAGATTGTAGTAATATTTAATTGTATTATAAAATTAATTAATTCTGCATTGTCTTTTTATAACAAAAGGTGCCGAGGGCGCACCTTTTGGCGCCTTCGGCACTGTTACTCTTACTCCTCCCGGAAATACCCCAGCAGCCAGTCGATGGCTTCGCTGCGATGATTTCCCTCGATCACCTGCTTCACGTGCTCCAGCAGATCTGTCGGCGGAGGTTTAGTTTTCTTCACCTCCGGTTCGATCAGCCGGAACGCTTCACAGATAATCGAGTACGGCTCGGCAAACTGGACTTTGACTTCAACCTTATATTGACTGGCGATCTGCGCCAGTACTTCGAGAATGAAAAGCTGCCACTGCTGGTTTGCCAGTTGGAACGTCCAACGCGCGATCGAGATCATTGCCGTGATCCTTCCTTTGACCATCCATGGGAGATTATGTTCCAGGAATTTAATAACACAAATACAAAAAGTCGTCAATACTTAACTAATGACTTTGCCACTATACGATTTATTCCATTGGTTCTGGTGGAATATCATACTGGCGCTTGCGATCTAAATCACCGAAACGCATTTGAGCGGGATTAAAGAAAACCTCGACTCCACCAGTTGGACCATTTCTATGCTTTTTGATCAAGACTTCCGTGATACCCTTCCTGTCGGTTTCGGGGTCATAATATTCGTCCCGATATAAAAACATCACGACATCGGCATCCTGTTCGATTGAGCCTGACTCACGCAAATCGGAAAGTTGCGGCCTCTTGTCTGGTCGATGTTCAACTGCCCGGGAGAGCTGGGAAAGAGCAATGATCGGCACTTCTAGTTCTCGGGCTAAGCCCTTTAATCCCCGTGAAATCTCCGATATTTCCTGTACTCGGTTAGCGTCGCCGCTTCGAGATCTTCCCTCCATCAGCTGAAGATAGTCGATGATGATTAAACCAAGACCATGTTCCATCTGCAATCGCCTAGCCTTTGCTCTGATCTCCATAATATTGCCACCGGCTGAATCGTCAATGAAAACCGGGGCTTCCGATAAAACACCCATCGCATAACCGATTTTAGGAAAATCTTCATCCGAGAGATTGCCAGTCCGCAGTTTCCATGAGTCAACCCCGGCCTGGGAAGATAACAAGCGGTCAACCAACTGCTCCTTGCTCATTTCTAGCGAGAATATGGCCACTGGGATTTTCTCATCAATTGCAGCATTCTCGGCAATATTTAAAGCAAAAGAAGTTTTACCCATGGAAGGTCTCGCTGCCAAAATAACTAAGTCTGATTTTTGAAATCCGGCGGTGATATTATCCAAATCCCTAAATCCGCTTGGCACCCCTCGAATCGCACCCTTATCTTTATCCTTATGAATTTTGTCGATTCGATCAAAGGCTTCCGTTAAAACATTTTTAACTGGGATAAACTTGTTCTTGTGCATTTTTTGGGTTACTGAAAAAAGTTTCTGCTCTGCCTCGTCAAGAAGATTGGAAAGGTCCGCGTCCTCGTCGTACCCAAGTTCAGTAATATTGCCAGCAGCAGTAATCAAGCGCCTTAAAGTCGCCTTCTCAGCAACAATCTGAGCGTAATGAACGATATTGGTCGCAGAAGGTGTGGAATTGACAATCTCAGCCAAATAGCTTGATCCGCCGATCTCCTTAATCTTACCTTCCGCCTCTAAAATCTCAGAGAGTGTAACTAAATCAATTGGCTTTCTTTTCTCAAATAACTTTTGCATTGCATCATAAATTATGCCGTGGCGATCTTCATAAAAATCTTCCGGTTCGACCATATCAACCATCTTGATTAGGGCATCTTTGTCCAACAAAATCGCACCGAGAACACTCTTCTCGGCATCAACATTCTGCGGCGGCACTCTTAAGCCAGCCGGCATAACCGTCTCGGAGTTCCTTAGATTTTTTTCTCTTCCCCTCGCCATTTTTAGTCCTAAGTTATCAACTATAAGTCTTAAGCCAAAATCCCGCTTATCTACTAGCTTACCAGCTTATTTGCTTATTGGCTTGCTACTAATATTATTCAATTTCAAATATTTCCTCAGCGGCAGCAATCAACTCATTATCAGTAGCTGGTTTTTTCACGATTGGTCTGAGATCGGCTACCTTGCAGGTGACACAAAAATCGTTGCCGGTACAGGCCTTGATAACCGATTCCAATATTTTAATATGCTTTGGTTCAGCAATTTTCTCTTTGTGAAACTGGAATTTGGCTCCAATTACGAAATTACCATCGGTTACCTCGAGCGGCTTAGCATCTTTTAATAAAGCAGCAAGAGTGGAATTTTTTTCCTTGACTGTCTCGATTACCTTTTCCCAGATATCCTCCGTCATCTCAACAACCACAGCAGAAGCAGTATTTAGTGGAGAGTTTGGAGTTGAGGGCGAGGAGATGGGAGTTGGGGGTGGAGAGTTTTTAATAGGTAGTGTTGCGGAGTCGTCTGTTTGGCTATCAGCGATCTTCGCAGGCTTGGCTTCCTGTTTCTTATCTTCCTCTGGGCTGTTTTCGTCATTTCTCATTTTCTTGCCACTCACCTGTTCGCTGCTCACTTTCTCGCTTCCAATATCATTTGCTTCAACAATTGCCATATCCAGTGGCAGCAGTGGATTACCAACGCCTTTTAATAAATCGCTATTCTTAAGAAAAATAGAGATGGTTTTTTCCGTAGTTTTAGCGTCCACCAAGGAAGCTAACTCTTTTAGCTTTTCAATGGTCTCCTTAGTTTCTTCAAATATTTCTTTTCCGGAAATCTGCAAAAGCAAAATTTTCCTTAAAGCCTCTGTTATGTTATGGAAAAAATCACTGATATCAAGCCCCTCCTCGTATATTGCACGGGCGATTTTTAATCCCTCCTCCGGAAGGCCATTAAAAATCACCCGAATTAGCGAAAGTATTTGTTCCCCCTTAGCAATTCCCAAGATTGCCAGTACATCCTCGTTTTTCACTTGTTTGTCGAATGACGAAACTTGCTCAAGCAACCCCACTGCATCACGATGGCTACCCTCCGCCTTAACCGCCAAAATATCCAGGGATTCGTCGCTTATTTCAATTCCTTCAGCTTTGGCAATGCGCTTTAAATTAGCGACGATATCGTCTCGGGTTGCTCTTTTAAAATCATACCGTTGAGCTCGAGAAAGAATAGTTCCTGGTATCTTATGAATTTCAGTTGTAGCCATAATAAAAATTGTCTGACTTGGCGGCTCTTCAAGAGTTTTCAAAAGGGCATTAAAGGCACTTTTTGAAAGCATATGAACTTCGTCGATAATATAAACTTTTTTTCTTGATTTGGCCGGCGCCAATCTTGCTTTTTCGATAATTTCCCTTACATCGTCGACTCCGGTATGCGAAGCAGCATCAATTTCCATAATATCAATGGCTTTGCCCTCGTTTATCTCCTTGCAAGATTCGCATTCGTCACACACTTCCCCATCTTTGCTTAGATTAAGACAATTAGCGGCTTTGGCTATTAATCTGGCAGTAGTTGTTTTGCCGATCCCGCGGGAACCGGTCAAAAGATAAGCATGAACAAGATTGCCATTAGCGGCAGCTTTCCGCAGCGTCTGGCTGATGTGTCCCTGGCCTACCAGATCCAAAAACTTTTTCGAACGATATTTTTGATACAGCGCCATGCAAATCTCCGGTTGCAAGTTCAAAGTTTTCAGGTAAAAAGTTTCGCTTTTAGCTAACTTTATGACCTTAATAACTTTATGAACTTTTGAACTAATAAAGCTATTTAATTATATGATTATTTTCTATTACTAAAAAATACCTAGGATCTAGCAGTGATAATTACGAGTCCCAAATTAGCAATTAATAATAAGCGATGCGCTATCAGTAAATTTGTCCCCAAATAATCCACAGGGATATGCACAAGGCAATTAAAAGTTCATCAAGTTATAAAGTTGCAAGTTCACTAAATTGTATCACTTGTAAACTTTATGAACTTTTAACCTGTGACTACTTGAATTTCCGCTTTTTTCCAATCAATTCTTGTGTTTTCAATCGCTTGCAGATAAAATTAAGCAGGAGGGATATCCAGTTGAAAAATAACAATTTCAGCTGGACTAAAATAAAAATGACACGAAAAGATTTAGCTAAAAAGATAGCCAAAAATACACCTTTAACCCAGAGAGAGGCGGAAAACCTTATCATCAGTTTCGGAGCCGCCATTCGCAATGCTTTAGTTAAGGGCGAGAAGGTTATTTACTCCAACTTCGGGACATTTTATACGGTGCATTACCCCTCAAAAGTAATTCTGCACCCAAAGCTTGGCGAGAAGAAAAAAATTATCATGCTGCCAACAGACGCCGTCAAATGGATGCCTTCGGGAACCATCAAAAAGATGGTTAACAACAAAGTAACTGCCAGCGACACAGATTACGGCCAGGAAACTAAAAAACCGCAAAAAACCAGGGTCACCAACCCAGTTGCACCAAAAAAGACGAGTAGTGAAGTTGAAATTCCTATTAATAAGCCTGGTTCCGTTCAAAAACCAGCGGCCGAACCGGAAAATATCTATGAGAAATTAATGAAAGAGGCTGCTAATAAAGAGAGCACCACCTCTACTCAAAGTGCTTCCCCAAACAACACTAGTGCCAAACTTGATTTGGCCGTAAAAAACCACACAAGCCAAGATTCTCTAAACCAAACTCAGCCAGAAGCGCCAGAGCCTCTAGCTCAGCCATCTGGTGGATTCTTTAGCCGTTTTAAATTCGGCAACAATATTCAAACAAAAAAAGATTCTGCACCTCAAAGTGAGCAGAAACCAATGCCTGCTGATTACTCAAATTTTGCCAAAACAAAAACCAATATTTCTTATATCGATTTAAGCAACAAAATTATCCCCAAAGAAGTACTGCAAAGAATTCCTGAAAAAACCGCCAGGGAGTACAACATCGTTCCCATCGAAGATAACGCCAATGAGTTTGTTGTCGCTATGGTTGATCCAGAAGATATAGAATCTAAGGAGATTGCCAGAAAGCTAGTTGGTAAAAAAATTACTGCCCACTTGGCTACTCTTGATGATATAAACCATATTCTAGATCAGTATCAGGGAATGGAATCAGAAGTTGAAGATGCCATTGAGAAAGCCGGCCTTGAGGATGATATAGAAATTGAGAAGAAACCTGATAAAACTCAGGTAAGTGCTGCCGTCACTGACAGCGCTCCAGCTGCCCGGATAGTCAACTCCTTAATTCGACGAAGTATCAGAGATAAAGCATCGGATATTCATCTTGAGCCGACAGAAAAAAATCTTGAAGTAAGATTCCGCGTTGATGGAGTTCTGGAGAAGAAGGTTGCTCTCCCTAAAGAAATCCAATCAGCTATTATTACCAGAATAAAAATTTTGTCCAATTTAAAAATCGATGAACAACGGTTGCCACAAGATGGGCGCTTTAGCGTCAGCGTTGACAATCGCCGCATCGATTTTCGAGTTTCCTCAATGCCTGTTTCGTTCGGCGAAAAAATTGTTATGCGGGTTCTGGATAAAGCCTCCGGAATACTTACCCTCGAACAGCTCGGTTTCAAAAAAGAGGACATGGATGTTATTTCTGAAAGCATAAAAAAACCTCATGGCATGATCTTGGTAACCGGTCCGACTGGTTCAGGAAAAACAACTACCCTGTATGCCATGATCGATAAAATATATACCGAAGGCATTAATATTGTCACCTTGGAAGATCCGATTGAATATCAAATGCCCGGAATTAACCAAAGCCAGATCAACCCGACTATCGGCTATACATTTGCCAATGGACTTAGATCAATCCTTCGCCAAGATCCAGATGTGATTATGATTGGCGAGATTAGAGATACTGAAACAGCGGAAATGGCGGTCCACTCTGCTTTAACCGGACATATTGTTCTCTCTACTCTCCATACCAACAATGCCTCCGGAGCAATACCGCGATTAATTGATATGAATGTCGAACCTTTTCTTTTAACCTCGTCCCTCAATGTCATTATTGCTCAGAGGCTAGTTCGAAAAATTTGCGAGGAATGTAAAGAAGAGGTTAAATTACCGGCTGAACAGCTGGATAAAATCAAGAAAGAAATAGAGGCAATGCCGGCGCAGTTTAAGAAATCAATCCCCAATGAATTAAAATTTTTCCAAGGCAAGGGATGCAAAGCTTGTAATGACAGCGGATACAAAGGTAGGCTCGGTCTTTATGAAGTTTTAAATGTTTCCAATGAAGTCAAAAATTTGATTACCAGCCGAGCATCTTCCGATAAAATTTTGCAAACCGCTGTTAGCGAAGGAATGACATCAATGCTTCAAGACGGCATCCTCAAAGCCCTCGCAGGGACAACTTCCATGAGCGAAGTATTAAAGGCCACAAAGGAATAAATGCTTTATAAATACCAAGCAAAAGATAAAAAGGGCAGTTCGAGCGCGGGAACCATCGACGCCCAAAATTATGATGAAGCCCTGAGCGCTTTGAAAGGCAGGGGCTTGGCGGTAGTTAAAATGGCTGGCAATATCACTTTTAACTCGCCGTTTTCCCAACACGTCTCAGTTAAGGATAAAATAATTTTTACTAAACAATTGGCCCTGATGCTGAGGTCGGGACTTTCGATAATAGATGCCTTGGAGTCCATTCGAGAAGAAACAAGCAGTAAATACTTACAATCGATTGTGGCTGACCTGTCTCAAGAAATCCAGGGAGGTAAAAATCTATCAGAAGCCCTTAAGAAATATGCCAATGTTTTCGGCCAGATCTATATCAATATGGTCAGTGCTGGCGAAGAATCCGGCAAAGCCGAGGAAGTACTGGAAAGAATCGCCGCACAGCTAGAAAAAGATTATGAGCTAAACCGTAAAATAAAATCTGCCCTGGCATATCCGTTAATTGTCCTGGTTGTTCTTGTCGTAGTCATGATCATTATTGTGACCTATATCATCCCGGGCTTGAGCAAAATATTTGAACAATCAAATGTTAAGCTCCCAGCGGTCACCCGAGCAGTGTTGGCAATCAGTAATGCTTTTGTCCACTACGGGCTTTGGTTCCTGATCGCCTTCATCGGATTGTTTGCCCTTGGCTACCTCTGGCAAAGATCGGAGAGCGGCAAAATCTTTTTTGCTAAATGTGTCACGAAGGTTCCCGTGATTGGCGATCTGCTTAAAAAAAGTTATGTTAGCAGGTTTTGCCGAACCTTCGCCGCGCTCTTTTCTGCCGGACTTCCCCTTCTCGACGCCCTAAAATCATCTGGCGAGGTGATGGTCAACCTTATTTACGTTCGTGATAGTTATGCGGTTGCAGAAAAAGTAAAATCAGGAACAAGCTTGTCCCTGGCTTTAAAAAACAGCGCAGTCTTTCCCAAAATGGTAGGCCAGATGGCGACAGTCGGAGAAAAATCCGGTAATTTGGATGAAGTTTTTTCCAATTTGGCCGACTTCTACGACCGGGAAATTGATAACACAACCTCAAATATCTCAACACTTCTCGAGCCGGTTTTGATCGTTATTATGGGGATCGGGATTGCTTTAGTAATTTTATCAGTTTTGCAGCCAATTTACGGTCTGGTAGATGCGATCTGATATAATAAATTAATGGAGGGGTTTTGTGCTTTTTAACTCAAGAAAAAATATATTAGGAATAGATATCGGATACGAGTCTGTCAAGATAGTCAGCCTGTCATTTTCTGGCACAAAAATAAGCTCGCTAAGAGCAACGGAAATCCCCATCAAGGAACGCCTTTTTAGTAAGGAAAAGTTTACCAATTTAGCTGAGGCAGCTAATTTGATTAAGGAGGGTTGCCGAAAAGCCGATATCAAGATTACTCCATCCACAAAAGTGATTACAACTCTGCCGGAATCATTTGTCTTTTCTAAAACTTTGCAGCTGTCCAAGATGCCTAAAAACCAATTAGCTAAAGCTGTCTATAACCAAGCATCAGACCAACTGCCGATCCCCCTAGAAAAAGCCTATTTTGATTTTCAAGTACTAGTTGACCACCCCAATGAGGCACTGATGGATATAATGATAGTGGCAGCACCAAAGGTTTTAGTTGATGATTATGTCGAACTTTCGAAAATACTAGGCATCGATTTACTGGCATTAGAGACGAAGCCAATTGCTGCCGGTCGGGCAATCCTTTCTCAGGAAAGGAAAGATAAGGGCATCTTAATTTGCGAAATTGGGACAGAACTTTCCCGAATTTCTATCTGGGACAACAAATCAATCAGAGTCGCAACCACTGTTGCGATCGGGAAGGCTAACCTTTTTGAGGCGATGGGAGGCAATGATTCAAAAAGTCCGCAAATTAACTCCGCTAATGAAACGAACGTGCTTGTTCCCCTTACTGGCATCATAGACGAGATATTAAACATAATTAAATATCACAAAAACAGGGATTACAATCCGAGTGATATTACAAAAATTTTTATCTGTGGTTCAGGAGGAAAAATTGCCGGCTTGGATAAATTATTTAAAAATGAATTAAAGATTGAAACTGAATTCTTTAAATTTAATTATGCCCAAAAGTCTCAGATCGGACCGGAATTTACCGTTGCCTTGGGATGTGCCCTAAGATCAGGAAGCGAGGATTTATGACAATAAATCTTCTTCCGGAAAAATTAAAAAAACAGCGCAAGGTAAGCTTAGTTTTGGCGGAAATTCATTTTGACCTCTCGCTTATTTTTATTGCTTTAATAGTCGCCTCTCTTGGTATGATCTTAATCAATTTAAATCAAACCAGGAATATAGTATTGCTTGATAACAAAATTTCTAACGAAGAAAAAACCTTTGAATCATACCGGGAACTGGAACGGGATATTATCGGCATTAACAGCCGACTAAAAAAGATTGCCGAGATAGATAACACTAAAATAGACTGGAGTAATTATATCAGCTCCATTGCCAGCTCAACGCCCCCTGAAGTAACAATCGATTCTCTCTCCCTAACCAGCATAAAAAATTCAGTCTCCTTCACCGGTAAAGCCGCTTCAAGAAAGGACATTGCCGTGCTGAAAGAAAAGCTCGAAACCTCAGATTACTTTGAAAATGTGATCTTCAATACATCCTCGTATAATTCAACCGATAAAAATTACTCATTCTCCTTAACAGCGGAGATAGAAAAAAAATGAACAGCTTTCTTAAAAATCAAATGATAACAATGGCGATATTTATAGCCTTGATCGTTCTGTTATCCGCTTTTGTTCTAATCCCGAATATCAAAACAAATACCACTAATAAAAAGGCGATCTCCGACAAAACTGCCCTTTTAGACTCCCTGGAGAGAAAGAATGCTTATTTCGGGGAACTTAAAAATGATTCCGGTCAAACAGAAAAGATAAAGGAGAACTTGGCAAAACTGCTACCCGATAAGGACAGCACCAGCAGCTTCATCGTAGCCCTAGAAAATTTAGCCAATAGCAAAAATATTATCATGTCTAATCTTGCGATAGCCGAAGGAAGCAAGAATAAAGCTGCTTCCCAAACCAATGGACGGATGATTGAATTTTCATTTGACACCAACACTGATTTCGACAATGGCTTAAGTCTGGTTAGAGAATTAGAGAACTTCAGCCGGTTAAATACAATTTCTACCATTCAAATCAGTCATGGCAGTGGAAACTCCAATTTAAGCATAAAAATAACAGGGTCTATCTATTATGACTAAGGGTTTAATCTTAACTTTGCGTTATGTCGCTATAATCATTTCTCTGGGATTGATCGTGTTCTTCTTTATCTTGGGCTTCCGGTTTTTATCCGTCGGCAAATCGACAGCCGAGTTTACAGAAGTAAAGATAAATCAAGAGCTCTATAAGGCTGTCTCTTCGCCCTCGGAGTATTCTTCGGAAATACCAACAGAAGGAACGGGCAGAATAAACCCTTTCTCGAACTACTAGATTAAATTAATAGAACTAATTACTCTTGGCTTTCTTTTCGAGGGCAGATTTAATGGCATCAATTACCTGAGCCGGCATAATTTCGCTTTTGATAAGATAACCATCGTATTCTTTCATCATATCTTTTATCTTGTTGATCTCTTGAATCAAAGCCGTCAGCAGGATAATAGGAATGGAAGCGGTTTTTTCGTTTTCACGAAGCTTTTTCATCACATCAATCCCATTGATTTTCGGCATCATAATGTCAAGTAAAATTACATCGAGTTTTTCACTCTCTACCTTGGCAAGAGCTTCCTCGCCGTCATAGGCAGAAACGATGTTATAACCCTCAAGCTTTAGTCTTTCCTGATACATTTCATGGAGAGTCATATCATCATCAACAATCAACACTTTTGCATTTTGGGCCATTAATCCTCCTAGCTAGCTTCATAAATTACATAATCAAATAAATCATATAATGTTCCGGTTTGCCGGTCAATAGAGGCGCTTAAGTGCCTTGCGGTACCACCAAAATAACCACTGGATGAAACAATTATTGACGGTCCAAACAAAGGAGGATCAGTTGGATTATTGCGCTCAAAAGCTATGGCGATATCGCTACCAATCGGTTTTATAAAGAGGTAGGCATCTACTATTTTTACGGTTGGCCAGATCCTGTTCTTGATTGAGGAAATCTTTACTACATCATTGAGCGGAATTGTATAGGATTGATTGGTCAGATCCTTTAAGCTCTGCGATTTGGTCACTCCGGAATAATCGCAAGCAGGGTCGTTGGAATAAAGCAATAATTTTTTTTCCTGAGTTTTTGAATCGCCCACCCTCTTGCCGACAATTTTTGTTTCCAATAAAACGCACCTCTTGTTATTAAAAGGCCTGGGTAACGTTGAATTATCAGTCATTGGGCGAAACCAGAAAGTTATATCAGAACCATCTTCCAGATTTTTGAGGCTGAATTTCTTGGAATCATCCCTTTTAATAAGGTAATCGGAGCCAACATCGGAAAGTTTTTTATAAGCGCCGATGTCTTCCTGTGGCAAAATATTGCCATTCTTGTCAGCATCTTGACCAAAAATATCGCTTTTTGAGCTAACAGACAGATCATAAACCTCGTTTGCCGGCTCAATACCGGAATCACTTGCTTTAAGTATTCCCTTGTTGTTATTGATTCGTTTATTCAAAGAAAGATCGGTGCGCAGGGCTTCCGTATTTTGTTCAGTTGGAATTTCGCTCTCCTTATCAAAACGCAATCTTAAAAAACCTTCCTCGATCCCGGACTCAGCTGCATAATACGCCCCAATACCATTAACAAACGATCTGGAAGCTAGAATTTCCAGAAACAAGACACGGCTAAAAGAGAAGGCTATGCCTCCCACAGCAGAAACTATAAGCATGGCAATAATAATTACCGACCCTCTCTTCATCGCAAATATATTATATCTCAAAGAAGAATTGTTTGCCATTCTTCCCCTGTCTGTTTTATAATTCAGATATGAAAAAGAATATAGACCCAATCTTTATTGAGGGCGGCGCCTGGATTCTTATAATCGCTCTGACTTTTATCACTCTTTTCTTTTTTCCCGAGGATAAAGCACAGACTTACCTAAAATATCTGTTGATCGCTTCGACAATCATCCTCTTAGTCGGCTACTTCAAGTCCAGAAGACTGTATATTGAAAGCCGATTGAAAACAGAGCAAATTTTAAAGGATAACGCCGAGCTCCTCTCTCGCCAAAAAACAATCGATCTGTTTTTCAACAATTCAGCCGACGGAATCTTGATTTTAGACAATGAGCAAAAAATAATCAGCTTCTCCCCCGGGATGGAGAAACTATCCGGATATAGCAAAGATGAGGCAATCGGCAAGAAAGCCCAAGAACTTTTAAAATTTAAGGGGGACAGTGAAAATAGTTTACTCCCGGATGCTGTTTTTTTGCCAAAAGATCTCAAAAAGAAGCCTTATCTAAAGAATACTTTGATGACAAAATTAGGCAAGGAAATTGATATTGAAGCTAGCTACGCCCTAATCGACGAAGAAAACTCACACAAAGCCCTGGCCGTAATACGAGATATCACATACGAAAACGAATTAGTAAAACGAGACAAGGAATTCATTGCCATCACCTCGCATCAGCTCAATACCCCGCTTTCAATAATCAGAGGCTATGTTTCTTTGATTAAACAAAATGAGGAGAAATTTACCGGCGAACAAAAAAAATATATTGATGAAATCTACGGTTCTGTTAAAAAAATGATCGCCTTAGTAGAACGACTTCTTTCCATTTCTAGAATTGAAGAGGAGAAGATAAAATTAGAGAAAACTGATATCAATGTCTGCGATCTCCTTGAAAAACTAAAAGAAAACTATAGATTCACAGATAAAACAACTTTGAAATTCGAGATGCCTGACAAGAATTTGATTATCTTTGCCGACGGAGATAAACTTATCCAAGTTTTATCGAACGTCATTGACAATGCCATAAAATATACTCCGAAAGGAGAGGTAGTTGTTTCAGTTAAAACAGATCAGAAAAAAGCTAAATTTATTGTCTCCGATAATGGGATCGGAATTCCACCTGACGATTTAGAAAAGATTGGACAAAAATTTTACCGGGCGCAAAATGCGATAGATATCGACAATAAAGGCACTGGGCTAGGGCTTTTCATCGCCAAAACAATCATTTTAAAACATGATGGAAAAATGGGAATTGAAAGCAAGCTGGGGCATGGAACAAAATTAACCATAGAATTACCCATAAATAGTTAGGAAAGGAAAAAATGAAAAAAGTTTTAATTATTGATGACGAGCAACCAATTTTGGATATGTATTCACAAGCGCTGAAAGAGTATAAGATTTCAACCGCCTTAACCGGCCAGCAAGGCTTAGCAACTGCGATAAAGGAAAGGCCCGATCTAATCTACCTAGATATCATCATGCCGCAATTAAATGGCTTGGATGTGTTAAAAGAGCTCAAAAATAATGAGGAAACTGCTAATATTCCGGTTGTATTACTGACCAATCTCCCCAAAGAAGCCTCGGCGGAAAAAGCTAAATCTTTGGGGGCAACCGATTACCTAGTTAAAGTCGATTTTGAACCGGCAGAACTCGCCAAAAAAACAAAGGAAGTTCTAGGCTAGTTACGAATCAACTCTAGAATTTGATCAATTACTATTTGTGGTTGATCTACATGAATGTAATGGCTTGTATTGGCGACTGTGATTTGCTTACTGTTGGTCGAGAGATTTGCAATGTCTTTTTGCCAGCCAAGCCAATCCATATCACCAGCCCCGTCAATAGAGCTTTGAGCTGTAAGAACTCTAATCGGAATGTTGCTAAGGTCACGAACTGCTCCAACCTGACTAGCACTTTGTAGAGCTGCGTTCATATCCTCAACCTTGTTTGTCTGTTCGAATGTTTGTGATAGTAACAGACCTTTATTATAATTTAAGTTCTCTGTTGGCATACCCAGTAATGCAGGATCAAAAGTCATCACAGCTCTTGCAACCCCAACTCTAATAGCCGAATACATTACTTCCTCCATGACTTTATTCATGACCTTATCAGTCAAGGACATTGGCTGGTTTAATAGTTCGCCTTGCTTTTCATGGGATGAATCAATAAATACCAACCCTTTAACCTCATCCATGTGTCGACTAGCGAAAAGCCGAATATAATATCCCCCAATCGAATGGCCAGCCAATACATACGGTCCTGGGACATTAGCATTCCTCAGTAGCAGTTCTAACTCTTGTACCACCTCGAGATTTGTGCGACTATCCTTGGATCCTTCACTAAAGCCATAGCCTGATCTATCGTAAGAACAGACTTTAGTGAACTGGGAAATCTTAGGTTGGATTCTACTCCAAGTTGCCCAAATATTACCACCACCAGCCTCTAAAATAACTGTTGGGCTGCCATTTTTACTTTCACCCGTGCAATAAATATGCATTTTATGATCAACGACTTGAATAAGCTGGCCTGGCGCTTTTAATGTCTTTTTATCTATAAGTTCTGCAACTTGCTCAAAAATTAGTCCAAAGATAATCAGTCCAACCAAAACAAACCCAATTATTTTAAAGATTTGTTTAACTTTGCTAATAAAGTTTTTGGGGGTCGTTTTCATAGTTATCCCTTTTTGCTCATCATATCACAAAGAAATTAATCAACTAACCAGAATCATCACTCAACAAAATAAAAATATCATCCTCTGATGATATTTTTTCTTTGGTTCCGAGACTAGGATTCGAACCTAGGTTAGCGGAGCCAGAATCCGCTGTCCTGCCACTAGACGATCTCGGAATTTAGCCTCGCTATCTAAACCAACGAAGCATAATTTATTTATGGTAGACTTAATGCACTTTCATTTGAACCGCTGCTCGATTGGCTAGACCAATTGATGAGCGCATATAGCCAAGATGAAAATGAATTAACTCTAGTCGAGTGATTTTATCCCTAGAGCTTTTTTAATATGCTCGATTTTTACCCAAGTCGGGTTTTCCTCTCCCCTTTCGATACGAGCATAATAACCGGTACTGATTCCAGCCTTCTTTGCTACTTCGGCCTGAGTCAGCTTTGCTTCTTCCCGCAATTGTTTTAAACGCTGGCCAAGCTCTACGCTCATATTTTTTTCACTCGACGTGACCATAAGGACACTATAGCATATTTTAACACAAAATCAACCAAAAAACATATTTAACTTTTCTACATTAAGGAGGAACATGCTCAATCACACTCAAGCTTTCAGGCAGTATCTAGCCCGGCGGGAAAAAATAATTAATTCAGAAAGGCCAAACAACTTATTCAACGAGAAAACCTTTTACAAGGCATTTATCAGTGATCTTTTTGCTGCCAAGCGAGAAGTTATTATTTACAGCCCGTTCGTTTCAAAATTTAGAGCAGATTTTTATAAAAGGATTATTGAAAAGATTAGAAACCGGAATATCGAAGTGTTTATCTTTACTCGTCCCCTTGATGAGTATGAAGGTTTCATACGACCGCAAATTGAACATCAATTAAAATTATATGAAAAATCAGGCGTAAATATATACTTCCTTAGCAAAAATATCCATGAAAAAGTTGCCATTATCGATCGTAAAATTCTTTGGGAAGGCAGTTTGAACATTTTATCCCATCGTGCCAACAAAGAAATGATGAGACGCACGGATAACGAAAACTCAGCGTTAGAGGTAATGAATCAGCTAAAAATAAACAATTATATAGCACTGGGGTATAAGTTAATTTACGAGAGACTCTCTAAAAACTTGATAAGAAAAAGCTCAAAGGATAAGTATTCCAGAATTGTATTTTTCATTTTAGGATTAACCGCCGGAATCTTCGGTTGGCTGCTATTTTCGGCGGATTTCAAAATCGTACAGATAATAATTAGGCTATTATCGGTCTTGATTTAGAAATAGGAAAAGAAGCTACATAATCATGCTATTCGTATCGAAGCACGTCAAGCGCCTTGACCCTTACAGCCCGACGGGCCGGATAAATACCGGTCAGGAAACCAACTAGCAGTGAGATTACAACGATTGCTAAGATAAAACTGATCGGAGAGTAAAAAATGGTCACTGTCTGGCCTCCCAGAGCCTTAGCATAATGATTTAAGATCAGATTGACAAATCTGCCAGCCCCGATTCCGAGGAGCAAGCCACACAAACCGCCAAAAATTCCAATCATTAGTGATTCGGTAAGAAATACATTGTTGATATCCTTTTTTCTCATTCCCAGCATTTTCATCAGGGCGATTTCTTTGATTCTCTCTAGCAAAGAAATTGTAAGAGTATTAAACATTCCCAAAATCGCAACTATTAGTGTAATTAGACCGAAGGCAGCCAAGACCGCTCTGAATATGCCGAAAACCTGGTTGATTTGAGCAACGGTGTCGCCGACATATTGAGTCTTCAACCCCATATTTTCAATCTGCTTTCTAATTTCCGGTACCCGGTCTTTGGAATCAACTTCGACTTTGAATTGGCTATAACTTGAGACACCAAACTTCCGCAGGCTGTCAAAATTTGTATATACTCTTGGCGTCGAATCGTCATTAATTATGCCGGTAATTTTGAAAGTCTGATCCTTAATTTCAATATTATCGGATTTGTCGACCATATCTTTGGGGACGACGACGTCAAAGGTTGCGTCTTTGCCTATTACATTGCTGTCATTTGGACTGAAGAAACTGACAAATGCGCTGTTGACCAAAAGTTCGTTACCCGAGCCGGCAAGCCCGCTGCCCTTGGATATCTGTATTCCTGATTTATCCAAATACGATTGAGACGCCCCGTAAAAAGAAACATCGGTTGACCTATCGCCGACTATTGACTTTGCTCCAATGGAGGTCATCCCATAAACTCCCTTAACACCCGGCAATTCTTTAACGCTGTTCACCGTTGAATCGGTCAAAGTGATAATTTGAGAATTGCCCGTGCCAACATCGATGAGGGAAAAAGCATCGCCATTTGTGACTTCGTTTGTGACCAGGCGCTCAAGCCCAAAAGCAAAGGAAACCAAAAAGACAATTGCCGAGACGCCGATGATTACTCCCAACAAAGTAAGGATTGCCCTCAACCGATGCTGTTTCAGATTGCGAAAGGCAAATTCGATAATAAAGAATTTATCCATGGTTCACCTCTTTCATGATTGCGCCGTCTCGCATTTCTATTCGCTTAGTTCCTAAATCCCAATATGATTGGTTATGCGTCACCAGAATAATTGTTTTCTTGAATTTCCTATTTAGTGTGTCAAAAAGCGCCATTATTTCATCCGATGAAGTACTGTCAAGATTACCGGTCGGCTCATCAGCGATAAGGATATGCGGATTGGCGATCAAAGCCCTGGCTAATCCGATTTTTTGCTGTTCACCACCAGAGAGCTGTGTTGGAATTTGCCTTGCCAAATTTTCAATTTTTAACTCTTTCATAAGCTCCAATGCCCGCTCTACCGCCCTTTTCTTTTTTATTCCCTCGATGATCAAGGGCATGGCGACATTTTCAGCTACATTGAGCGATTTTATCCAATAAGCCATCTGATAAATAATTCCCATCTTTTTTGATCGGAAAATTCCTCGATCGTCCTCATTCATCTTAAAGATGTTTTTGTCCCTGACGATAACCTTTCCGGTTGACGGCTCATCGGCGCCGGCAATGATATTTAGAAGCGTGGATTTGCCGCAACCCGACGGCCCGTAGATAATCGTAAAATCCTGACTTTTGATCTCCAGATTGATATTGGTAAGTGCTTGGACTTTGCGCTCGCCCAAATCAAAAATCTTGCTGACATCCTCGACTTTGATGATCGTATCGTGTTTTGAAATATGGTTTTCTTCTTCGTTCATAGTGTTGATTTTAATTTTATTGTACCCATTTACCCATCCAGCCAAAGATGTTCTGCATCGTGTTTAGGATTATTTGTAAAGCCGACCTTGAGACATCGCCGGTAATGACCGTGTTATCGCTGCTCGTTGTAAGGTTCCCGGCCATATCGGCCGTCAAGATCCGAAGATGATAAGGTTTGCCAGGATCAAGATCGGAGATAATTACCAAGTGGTTCTTGGTATAGGCGCTATCAAGCGAGGTTTTTCTGGTGTATTCCGTGCCCGACAAGCCAGTATCATACTCAATTTGAGAGTTGGCAAGTTCATCGGTTTTCCATGAAATGGCGACCTGTGCCTTTGTCGTCGAATTACCAACATTTGATGACTCAATAATGACATCACTGATCCTCGGCGGACGAGTATCATTTGGAGTATTAAAGGTGACGGGATCGGACTGAGCGATATTGCCGAATTGATCTCGACCAGCAGCGTAAATTGTGTACTCGCTTTTGTCTTCAAGATCAGAGAGCACGATCTCATGGTCTGTTACCAAATCCGAAGTTGACTGCTCATGGAAAGTCTTGCCGTCTGTAGAATATTTAACAATCGAACTGGTCGGCACATTCGTCTGCCAAGCAATCTTTAGGGTTGTTGACGGAGCTTCTTTGTCCGGTTGGATGCCAAACTTGGAGATTGCCGGCATTGGCAGAGTCAAGAAGGAATTTTCACTTCGAAGCTCATTGCCGTCGGCATCTTCGCCGGTAACTCTGAAGTAATACATTGTTCCCGGCTGTAGGTTAGATATGGCAATGCTGTGGTTGGTTGTGGCACTGTTGGCTTCTTCACTGATTGTTTTTCCGAAGTTAGCCGTTTCACCATAATAAAGAGTAAAGTTGGCAATTGCCGTACTCTTGAAGTTAATAATGGCCGTTTGCTGTGTGATATTGGAGATATTTAAGTCATAGACGCTTGGTGTGTTGGCGGTAGTGAATTTCAGCTCATCGCCAGTGAGAATATTGCCATCGATATCCGTTGAACGGATAGAATAGAAGTAATCACGCTGACTTCGAAGCCCGACAACTTTCACTTCATGATCGGTCGTTTGATCGGTCTGTCCCTGCTCGGAGACAAAGGTGTTGCCGTCCTTGATTGAAACAAAAGAGCTGCAGGCCCGGTCGGTCGCCCACTTAACCGTGATCGAAGTCGGCGCAACTATCACGGTCGGTCCTGAAACCAATTTGGGTGGAGTTGTAAATCGGCCAGTCGGTGTGATTGAAACGGTCGAAGTCGGCGCCGAAAACTTACCGGCATTGTCTTTGGCCAAAACATAATAATAGTATTGTTGCGAGCTAAGACTGCCGTCGGCATAGATAGTACTGGAAGTCGAGCCTATCTTGCTGAAACTATTATCATCGGTCGAGCGGTAGATATCATAGCCGTCAAAGCCACTGCCTTTTGTCTCCGGCTCCTGCCAGCGGATAGCAACAGCATAGTCCTTGGCATCGCGATTGGAAATATCATAAGCCTGGACAGCGCCGGGAATGCTTGGTGACACGGTATTGGCAGTGAAAGTCACTTTGGCACAACCGTCAACGGCCGGATTGCCGGAGATACTGCTACAGCTTGAGAAATCGTAATTGCCGGCATTATCCTTGGCAACGATATAAAAGGTATTATCACCCTGCTGTGTGGCGTAAGAGCCGGAAGCCAGAGATGTTCCGGTTGTGTAATTGGCATTACTGCTCGTCGGAATTGCGTTGATTGAATAATAGTAGCCGGCAATCTCACCGGGAGGCGCACTCCAAGAAAAAGCAAAAGCATTGGTTGTCGAACTGGTTGGAGTGACGGTTAAATCTCTCGGAGCAGTCGGCGCTGAATTATTGAAATAGAAATTTGTTCTGACAGAAGCGCTGGCATTATTTGCGACATCGAGAGATCGCAAGTCAAAGGTATTGATACTCGTCGTGGCGACTCCGGAAAGCGTAATATTGGGCGTCGTTGCGTCACCGGTAACGTCATGCCAATCTGCTTCACCATTTACCTTATATTGGTATTTCGAAAGTCCTGAACCGCCGGTATCAACAGCCCGGTCACTTCCGGTTACCGGCCATGAAAAGGTAAAGGTATTTGTCCTGCTATAACCTGAAGGAGTGGCAGAAACATATACGGGTGCTGTCGGCACAACATTATCATATTTGTAAGTAAAGAGATCGTAGACCGTTGAATCGGCTAAATAGTGGGCGTTGCCAGCAGTATCGACAGCAACCACTTTTAGATAGTAAGTTGTGTTGGTTGTTAAGGTTGCCGAGTTTGTGAATGTCCGGCCGGTTTGCCAGGTGAAAAATCCATTATCGGAACCGACAGTGACCTCATCGTTGGCATTTAGAGTGATATTGACGCTATTGTTTGACCCGAAATAGACCAGGTAGCCGGCAATGCCGGAAGGCGTGATTGTATCGGCATAATCTGTAGGTTCAGCCCAAGTAAAGGAAGGTGTGGCAAAATTATACCAATTGCCGGAAGTCAGTGTGGTTTCCCCGCCATTGGCATTTAAAGCTGTGCTCAAAGTCGGATTGTCAGGCGGCAAAAGATCGGGATTATAGCCGGGCACGGTGACATTGCTAAAATCAATCCAGCCTAGATCATTGCTCCAAGCGTAGCCGGAAAAATCGCCAGCTGTGACCATAACATTAGCGCCGGTTGGCGAAGCGTTGAAATCAATCGTACCGCCGTTCATCATTTTTGCCTTGCCTGAGAGATGACCGCTCGAATCTGCTACTACCGGACCGTCCGGATTAGCATCGCCGCCGCCGAAATCTACCCAACCGAAATCGGCGCTCCAGGCGTAGCCGCTCATTTGCCTCGTATAGTTATCAATGGTCGCGTTGGCATTGTAAGTTTCCGAGTCAAAATATATTTTCTCACCGGTGTTTAAGACCGTGGCGGTCGAGGAATTAGAGACGGGAATAGCGCTTTCTGTGGCATGAACTTTGCTGCCGGAAGAAAATACAATCAGGCAGGCTGATATCGCAATTATTGAAATAACTGCCAGCGCCGAATAGTGAACATGGCGATGATATGGATGTAAATGCCACTTATAATACCAGCGAAATTTCATCCGCAGCTTATTGTGCAAAGGACCAAAAAATTTGAAAAACGTCTTGGTGCTTTTCTGGATTCGATGTATTTCTTTTTCTAACTCGTCGTTCATATCTTATTTACTTAATTTACTATCATTTTGGAGCGGTGTTCTCGTAGCCGAGAGACCCTATCACGCACAAGCTTTCTCCATCCTTAATTCCATTTTCCGAGTCAGCCAATGAGCATTTGCCCAGATGGCGTGCGCCATATATGAATCAAATACCTGCTTTCTCTTGGCTTCATTTTTAATTTTTCTTATCTTCCAGCGCCATTCGCCAACCACCCTATTGCGGATCAGGATATACTCCGGCTTGACCATAAATCCGACAAAATCAATCCCGTCTGAAACCGGCTTGATGAAACATTTATCCGAATGTAATGTTAACGCTAAATTTTCTTTCATGAAATTTTCAATTTTTACTCTAAATTCTTCTAGTTTTGTCTTATCCTGTTCGGTTATCAGGAAATCATCGACATACCGCAGGTAAAATTTGGCTTTCAGCTTATGCTTTACAAATTGGTCAAGCTCGTTCATATAAACGTTGGCGAAGAACTGGCTGGTTAAATTTCCGATCGGCAATCCTTTGCCCCTCTTTACCGTGAAGAGGGATTTTTCCGGTGGCAGTCTATCGAAGAGGCTTGGCTGGCTCTGGACTTTTGGCGGGATATCATGAGCGCAATCATGGAAGATAATCGTTTTTGCCAACCAGAGAATTTCTTCGTTTTTTATCTTTTTGGTAATTAAATTGTATAAAATGTGCTGGTCAATACTGGTAAAGAAACTTCTGACATCCATTTTGAGATAGTAGGGCCCTTGTCTGTCATTGCGAGCCATTGATTTGCGGTTTGAATCAAGGCGCGGCAATCTTTCTTTAAAGATTGCTTCGTCACTTCGTTTCTCGCAATGACTAACCGCATGGGGTGGGCGCGAAGCGCCGTCTCTCTCTCTCTCTCTCTCTCTCTCTCTCTCTCTCTCTCGAGCTGACTTCGTCATCTCGAGTAAGCTTTATCACTGATTTATCCTCGATCTTTTGAAGAAAATCTTTTAGCCGGCGCATTGCCCCATGCGTGCCTTTGCCCTTGCGGCAAGCCCATGAATCGTGGATAAATATCTTTTCAAAAATCGGAGACAAGTAGTTAAACAAGAGATGGTGGATTACCCGATCAGCGAAATCAGCAGCAAAGATTTCCCGGATTTTTGGCTTTTGAACCACAAAGGCAATTGATCGCCCCGGTCCATATGTCCGCTTCTCTAGCTGCTTTTCCAAAATTAACAAATTCTCCTCCAAATTCTCGGCAAATTTTAGGTGATAATACTTTTTGGCTTTTCTTTTCCGGCAATCCAGATAAGCCTTGTGTAAATTTTCAAAGGTGAACCAAGTTTTCATTTTTTGCTTTTGTCATCTCGAGCGAAGCCGAGAGATCCAGTTACTATTTATATAGATTCCGGATCTCAAGCTTTCAGTCCGGAATGACAGTATTGTTTAATTCGATCAGAGAGAGGCATCCCCGCTACCTGACACAGCGGACATAGTTGCTATTCGTCTTATTGTTGTTGTTCGTGTTGCCATTCGAGAGGTTAGTGTTGTAGGCATTCGTCGACGAGTTCTCAGTAGCCGACCAAAAGTTGTTGGCGGGACATCATCTGCTACCGACTTTTGTTTCACCATCTTCTATCTTTGGCAAGCAAAGTAAGAGGATTTGAATCTATCCCTTGCGTTTAATGTCATCCCGACCGAAGTGGAGGGATCTTTTATCTGCTTAGCGGAGTAAGATCTCTCGACTCGTTTCACTTCGCTCGGGATGACAAGGAAAGGGGCGGTAGCCGTAACGGGGCAATCGCTCTCCCAGCTATCAGCTTTTGGCAAGATAACTAGCTCTAGCTATGCCTTTCTCTGACCAAATTTTTAATGTTCTTATTTTTTCCTGTCATTGCGGTCGCACGTTCTCTCTGTCATCTCGACCGACCGAAGGGAGCGGAGAGATCTTGTAAAAGATTTCTCGACTGGCTATCGCCGCTCGAAATGACATTTATGCCTTTTCTGCCCACTTTTTCCAGGCCATCGTCTGTTTGGAAATCTCTATCAGTGACTCGAAGATAAATTTGTAACTTATCATTTTGATGATTTTCAAATCTTTCAATAGCCGGACTTTTACTTTGATACGCTCAATGACCACCAATACATTCTCTAAATATTCCTTTTTCTCCTTATTATTATTTGCCAAGATAATATTGTCGATAATCTCTAAACATAATTTTCTGATCTCTAGCGCCAAGCCATATTTGAAATCTTTTGGGAATCCTCTGGACAATTTGACGAAGTAAAGGTCGAAGTCATATGCGCTTTTGAAAAGCGGTAAATGTTCATATTGCGCCATATATTATTCTCCATACTTTGTCTTTTTACTTTTATTTTTTGGCGTCGACCGCCTTCGGCGGACATCAAATTATTAAATGACCGAATAACCCTCGTTACCTGACACAGCGGACATAGAGGCTACCCGCCTTATTGGTGACGTTCGTGTAGCCATTCGAGAGGCCAGTGTAGTAGGCACCCGTCGACGAGTTCTCAGTAGCCGACCAAAAGTTGACGGCGGGATTACTCAAATTAAAATTTGATCCGTCAA
>Ga0172373_10002667_pt1 | contig 26968 bp, 18 predicted proteins | sample Lak10m_2_FD_114546 | JGI IMG/M metagenome (GOLD analysis project Ga0172373, IMG submission 114546) | Freshwater microbial communities from Kabuno Bay, South-Kivu, Congo - kab_092012_10m | ecosystem: Environmental > Aquatic > Freshwater > Lake | place: Democratic Republic of the Congo...
CAAATCAAGAGCATGGTCGCCAACGTGCGTATGGGCTTGGATACGATTCTGACATCTACGCCACAGTTGACAAAACCCGAACGCTGGAAGGCTCTCGTACGCTACATCATCAGAAAAATCATCACAGCAAAGCCGCAAAATCACTCACCACCATGGCTACCGCCTTCAGTTCAGCTACTCATCCCAGCGGGGTAACAGAGGAAAATAGGATTATAACAATAATGTTGACTGTTTTACTGCGATAATAATCGGATGCGCTTCACCCCGTGGCGAGCATTCTGTCTGTATGGGCACTGAAGCAAGACGGCGATTGCGGATTGAGCAACTCCTCGCTGTCGTCGTCGCTGAATCGAACCACATGTACACAGGCCGGCAGCTTCGCATTCCGCCTTGAAATCTGCTCCAGCCATGGATTAACGGGAGGGTTGAGGACATTGATGAGGCTTGGTCGTTGTTTGCTCATGTATTGCTCCCAGGTCAAGTCGAAAAAAAACGAAAGCCCCGTATAACGGGGCTTTCGGGTGGCTGAAGGAGGGGGAAACAGCCACCAAGGGGAAACGCGCCCTATCCGGCCAAGTAGCGGCGGGAATCGGACAGAAATTTATCAATTGCGCTCAAATTCATGTTGCCAGACCGGTTATTGCGAACTCATCTATAGATAGGGCCGATCTCCGCGAGTTCAATGTCCGTTTGAAAATATTTGTAACCTCAATCACATCAAGGGCTGCCCGTCTATCCTGGGATCCTCTCCGCGGCACTTCGCCGTCCCCTCGGCGCGTGAAGTTGCTGCCGAATTCCGGTAACATTCCTGCAGCAGCCGGGATACAAGCATCCACAATAATTCTCTCGCCTGGCGAGAAGCGGTTGCGCCATGCCTTGGTCGAATGGAGATCTAGGCCCAAGAGGCCATCGAGTGAAAAACAGCGCCGCAGTGCATGATCAGGAGGCCACTCGTCTCAATACGGTGAAGTTCGCCCCACCCAGTTCGGCGAACAGTTCCGTGCTGCGTGAAAGCTTCAGCAAGCTGATCCTCGATGCCGAAGAAAATATCATCCTGGTGAGCGCACCGGCAGGCTTTGGCAAGACCACGGCGATGAGCCAGGTTTACCGGCAGTGGGCAGAGCAAGGCATGACCGTAGTGTGGCTGACGCTCGATGCCGCCGACAACCATATCGGCCGTTTTGGTATGTATGTCAGCGCCGCTCTGAGCCTTTCGATCCCGGAGCTCAGTGTCGAGAAACAGTTCTCGAACGATCTCATGAGCGAGATTTCCACAGCCAGTGTCAGGCTGTATCGTCTGCTCGATGAACTGCCCATGATCCACGAGCCTTTCGTTTTCTTCCTCGACGAATTCGAGCACATCACCGATCCCAATGTGCTGGGTTTTGTCGATCGCATGCTGTGCACGCTGGCCCCGGGGCAGAAAATGGTCATCGGCTCGCGCCACAACCCCAGTTTGCATATCGGGCGCCTGCGCGTGCAGGGCCGCTTGCTCGAGCTGGGCGTAGACCAGCTGCGCTTCAGCATCGAGGAGACGCGGCGTTTTGTGCGCCAACGCATACCTGGCGAAAGTCTCGATATCGAATCGGACAAATATCACGACAAAACCGAGGGCTGGCCGGCGGCGCTGCAGCTGGCGATCACCGCGACCCTGCTCAGAAAGTCTCCCGCGGAATTCGTCCCGCGCGAATTTTCCGGTTCCGACCGCGGTTTCGCCGATTATCTCGCCGAAGACGTGCTCGCGAGACTGCCGGCCGATCAGCAGACCTTCCTGTTGCGCTCCAGCATCTTCGACATGTTCTGCCCGGAGTTGTGCGACTCGGTTTTTCAGATCGCGGACAGCGAAACCCTGATCGAAAAATCCGTCAGCGAAAACCTGTTTCTCAGCAAGGTCGATGCAGATGGCAACTGGTATCGCTACCACCCCTTGTTCCTGGAATTTCTGCGCAAGCAAATCGACCATGCCCTGCGGCTCGAAATTCCCCAACTACATCTGGCGACTGCCAAATGGTTCGCCGAGAGAGGACGCCTGACACCCGCGATTTCCCATGCGCTGGCTGCCGGCGATCACAATTTGGCAGCCAGCCTCATGGAACAGAGCGCAATGACCTATCTCTGCTCCGGCCAGCTGAACATCATCCATCAATGGCTGGCGATGCTGCCCGAATCGTGTCTGACGGGCCATCCGCGGCTGCTGGTTGCCGGCGCCTATGCGACGACCTTCCTGCACCGTTACGAAGAGGCCAGCCGCCTGCTGGCCAAACTCGATGCCACCCAGCCGGTCGGGCAGAATATCAGCGGCGATCTGCTGACCATCAAGATCATGCTCAGCGCTTGGACCGACAATCCGCGCGACTGCTTCAATATCGCGCTGGAAGGCCAGCGCACCCTCGCTTCGGTCGATCCTTATGTCGTCGGCCTGGTGCACAATGCGGTCGCCTACTATCACCAGTGCCAAGGCTATTTTTATTTTTCCCTGCAAACCCTGGCTGTCTCCAAGCAGGCGCTGACGTCGATCAACGCACTGCACGGACTGACCTATGCCCGCACCTTCGAGGGGGCAATCAGCATGCTGCAGGGCGATACTGCAAATGCCCACTCGCGCGCCGCGGCCGCCTTGTCTCAAGCCAACAACGCCGGACATCGCTATTCGAGTGCCAGCCCGGTGGCGGCAAGCTATCTGGCCGAAGTGCTTTACGAAACCAACCGGCTGGATGACGTCGAGCCGCTCATGGATGACTACCTCACCCTGATTCGCGAGACCTGCATTCCCGACCAGATCATCGTCGCGCATCGCGTCGCAGCGCGTGTCCATGGATTGCGCAAGCGTCCCGAACGCGCCCTGGAGGTGCTCAATCTCCTGCAGGATCTCGGCGACGCGCGCGGCATTCCCAGAATGGCGGCGACGGCACGCCTCGACAGGATCTGGCTGGCGCTGGTCGAGCGCGATCTCGTGACGGCCAATCGCCTCCTGCCTCTGGCAGCGGCGGAGCATATCTGGCAACCCTTTGCCGGCATGTGGACCTATGCCGAAGACATCGAAGATGCGGAAATTGCCGCTTTCCGCCTGGCGCTCCTCAGCGGCGAAGCCTCCAACATCATCGGCAGGATAGAGCTGTCGAGCAGCCGCGCCGAGGCAGCCAACCGGCGCAGGCGCTATTTGCGTCTGCAATGCCTGCTGGCCCAGGCGCATGAATCTTCGCGGCGCCGCCACCGGGCGCTGGAGATCCTTGAGCGCACGCTGGCCGCTGCGGAACCCGGCGGAATGATCCGCGCCTTTGCCGATGAATCTTGGTGCCTGCTGCCTTTGCTGCAAGCCCTGTCGGCACGTCATTGTACGGTTTCTCCGGACTATCTCACCCGCATCAGCGACGCCGCTACGTACACCACGAGTCGCCCCGCGACGCACGCGGACGAACACCCGCCGGTTGCCAAGTCGCTGCTGAGTCCGCGCGAGGTGCAGATACTGCTGCTGCTCTCCGAAGGCTATTCGAACAAGGCGCTGTCGGCAAAAATGAACGTCGCCGAGAGCACCATCGAGACCTATCTGCACCGCATCAACGTCAAGCTCGGTTCGCGCAACCGGACCCAGGCCGTGGCCCGAGGCAGGGAACTCGACCTGATCTGACAGGTCATCGGCAACCCATGAAAACCAACACGACGGAGCATCAGCCGAACCCTGCCGGCGATATCGCCGAATCGCGGCACGCCTATATCGCCACCAAGATTGCTCCGCCCAAGTATTCCAAGGAGCAACTGGCCCGGCCCAATCTCATCGAACGCCTGCAGGAAGGCGAGGACGGCACGCTCTCTTACATTCGCGCGCCCGCCGGCTTCGGCAAGTCCACGCTGCTGACTCAATGGCGCACCTTGATGCAGCAGGAAGGCAAGATCACCGCCTGGTACAGTCTCGATGGCTCGGACAACGAAGAGAGCCAGTTCGTGGCCTACCTGGTCGCCAGTCTCAGCAAGGCCGGTTGCCCGATCGGCGAAGGTGCCTACGGCATCTACCGGCGTGGCGATCCGCGCTCGCTGGAGACCTTTGTCGCCTGCATCGTCAATGACATCAGCGGATTCAGCCAGGAAGTCTTCTTTTTCTTCGATGACTTTCATCGCATCACCAATCCGGTGATCTGGGGGCTGGTTTCCAGCCTGCTCTGGTATGCGCCGCCCAATTTCCATGTTGTGCTGGCCTCGCGCGCCGAAGCGCCCTTCTCGCTTTCGCAACTGCGCTTCCATGGCCAGGTACTGGAAATCGATGTCGGCGAATTGAAATTTTCCTTTGAGGAATCCAGCCGGCTGCTCTGCGACGGACTGCCGGCACGCCCGACCACGGCGCAGATGCGTGCCATTCATGACGCGACCGAAGGCTGGGTGGCGGCCCTGCAACTGGTGGTGCTTTCGGCGCGCCGGCACAAGAATGTCGGCGTCTATCTCGATTCGCTGATTCAGGCCGGCAGCTCGACCGGCATCGCCGAATACCTGACGCACGACTGGCTCAAGAAAATGCCGCCGGAGTCCGTCGATTTCCTGCTCAAGACCTCCATTCTCGATCAATTCAACGCCGACCTTTCATCGGCCGTCACGGGACTGGCCGATACCGAACACATTCTCAGGCAGCTCGAAACGGAAAACCTGTTTGTCATTCCGCTGGAAGGCGACGGACGCTGGTACCGTTACCATCACCTGTTTGCTCACTACCTGCAGCGGCAACTCATCGAAACCCTGACCGCGGACAAGGGCAGGAACGGCATCCATGGCTTCACCGCCGATATCTTTTCGCCATCGGCTTCTCCAGCACCATCCGAGCGCACCACGGCCGGCTTGAGTGTACTGCATGCGCGGGCCAGTGCCTGGTTCAATGCGCACGGCTACATCATCGAATCTGCCCAGCACGCGCTTGCCGCAGGCGATCAGCTCGGTGCGCTGCGGGTGATCGAGAAGTGCGCAATGGACCTGGTGACCACGGGCGAGATGAACACCCTGCTCGCCTGGGTCGAGCGGCTGCCGGCCGACGAAGTGCAGATGCGCGCCCGCCTCAGGCTGGCGCGGCTCTGGGCGTTGATCCTGTCCAACCGGCTGGATCTGGCAAAGGCCGAGCTCGATGCGCTGGAAAGCAGTCCGAGCGCGCGTGCGCTGATCACCGAGTTCGAGTTCGACGTGCTGCACGCCGCCATTGCCACCTACGTGTTCGACAGCAGCAAAGTCGCCCAGCTGAAACGCCGCTGGCCTTTCCAGAACCAGAACGCGGATCTCTGGCATAGCAGCGCAGGCAGCAACGTGCTGGCTTTTTATTTCATCCACGAGGGAGATTCCTCCGCCGCAGAGAACGTCCTGAACTGGGCCAAACTGGCCGATCCGTCCTGGGATAGCTTTTATCCCAGCGTCTATCGCAATTGCTTCCTCGGCTTTATCAGCGAACGCAAGGGCGACCTGCCGCGGGCAGAAGCCTTGTACCGTGAAGGCATGTACCGCGCTGAGCAGAAAGGCGGCCGCCGCTCCACACCGGCCATCGTCGCGGCCGGCTTGCTGTCGGCAATGCTTTACGAAACGGACCGGCTGGCCGAGACCGAAGCAATCCTGGCCAACCGCTTCGACTACATCGGTCAGGGCGCCTATCCGGGCCCGGTGATCGCCGCCTACACCGCCGGCTCCAGGGAAAGATATCTTTCCGGCGATACCACCGGCGCTCTCGAACTCCTGGCCGGATTGCAGGCTTATGGCGATTCGATCAAGGTACCCGGCATCGGCGTGATGGCCAACGCCGAGAAGCTGCGCCGCGCACTCTGGAGTGACGACCTGGCGCTGGCAGGCAAGCTCTATGACGAGATCACTCAGCTGGCGCAAACTTACATGGACTGCCTGACCGGTAGCCATGCCGTGTTCCGCCTCGCCTGCTGCATGTCCAAACTGCGCCTCATGAGCGCTCGCGGCAACCATGCCGACGTACTGCGTGAAGCCAAGGCATTGCTGGCCCTGATCGAGAAGTCTCATTCGCTGGCGGCGCAAATCAGCGTCATGATTCTGCTTGCCCTGACCCTGGAGCGTTCCGGCCAGGCGGCCGCAGCCGAAAAATACATCCTCTCGACGCTGCGCCGATCGGAGCAGGCCGGGCTGATCCGCACTTTTGCCGACGAAGGCGGCGAGCTGTATGCGCTGATCGCCCGGGCACATGACAAGAACGCCGACCCGGCGCTGGCGATCGGCGATGCCTACCTGCGCAAGTTGAAATCTGCGTTCGGGGTTGAGCTCGGCAATCAACAGTTGTCGCGGCTAACCCGGCAGGACGGCGGCGCGCCGCCAACCGAAACCTTCAGTCCGCGCGAGCGCGAAATACTCAACCTGCTCTCGCGCGGCATGCCGAACAAGCGCATTGCCCATACCCTCAACGTATCAGTAGATACGGTGAAGTGGCATCTCAAAAACCTCTACAGCAAGCTCGGTACCTCCAGCCGCTTCGATGCCGTGCAATGCGCGCGGCGGCATGGGTTGATCGCGGACTGACAACGCCCAGCGCGACGGCGCACTACCCCTTCACCACCCTTAATGGGTAGCCGGGCTGCTCGCATCTCCCCCTATACTTTCCGTGGCTGACCGAAAGCTTGCGCGTTGCGCAATTGCAAGGCAATCAATAATCAACACTCCCCGGGGTACTCAACACATGGGCATGCTCATCAATATCGATAATGGCGGCACCTTGACCGATATTTGCGTCGTCGACGGCGCCAATGTGCATCGCGTCAAAACACTGACGACGCCGCACGATCTTTCCCGCTGCTTCATCGACGGCCTGGTCAAGGCCTCTAGGGTTATCTACGGCAAGGAAGATCTCACTTCCCTGTTGCTGACGACCGACCATATCCGCTATTCCTCGACGCAGGGCACCAACGCCCTGGTCGAACGCAAGGGTCCGCGGATGGGCATCATTTTCTCCGGAAATCTGGCGGCGGAAAGCTTCCGTGCCACGCCCCACGATGCCGAACTTTTCGACACACTGGTCGGCAAGCGCTACGCACAACTCGACACGCAGCTCGCCGGCAACCCGTTCGAGGTTGCCGCCGTCAAGACGGTCAACCAGCTGGCCTCTGCCGGCGCCAGCCGCATCGTGGTGATCCATGGCGGCGCCGAGCGCACGCTGCAGGAGCAGCGCATCCGCAGCGTTCTGCTGCGCAAGTTTCCTCAGCACCTGCTGGGCGCCGTGCCGATTCTCTACTCGCACGAGGTGGTCGAAGACGAGAAAGACATGCGGCGCGGCTGGACCACGATCTTCAATGCCTTCCTGCACCCGGCCATGGAGCACTTTCTCTACAACGCAGAACACAAGCTGCGCACCTTCAAGGCCAAGAACCCGCTGCTGATTTTCCGCAATGATGGCGAATCGGCGCGCGTGGCGAAAACCATTGCGATCAAGACTTACAGCTCCGGGCCGCGCGGCGGCATGGAGGGCGCCAAGGCCATCGCCACCCATTACGGCTTCAAGCATTTGCTCTCGGTGGACATCGGCGGCACCACCACCGACATCGGCGAGGTCAAGGACGGTGCGGTGCGCACCCACGCACGCGGCCACGTCGAGGGCGTCGAAGTCTCCTTCCCGCTGGCCGATGTGGTGAGCGTCGGCGTCGGCGGCAGTTCCATCATCAGGGTGCAGGACGGACAGATCGCGGTCGGCCCGCAAAGTGTCGGCAGCGCGCCGGGGCCGGCCTGCTTCTGCCTGGGCGGCACGCTGGCTACCATCACCGATGCCTTCCTGTTGAGCGGCTTGCTCGATCCGGCGTCCTACTTCGGCGGCGAAATGAAGATCGACCCGCAGCGCGCTGCCGCAGCCGTCGCCAAGAATGTCGCCGAACCCCTGCAACTCTCACAGGATGCCGCCGTCGCTGCGATGGAACAGGCCTGGATCGGAAAAGTCGCCGAGAGCCTCAAGGAATTCACGCGCATCACACCGGATACAACCCTGGCCGCCTTTGGCGGCGCCGGACCCTTCGTGGTCTGCACCGTGGCTGAAGCTGCCGGCATTACGCGGGTGCTGATCCCCGGACTGGCCGCGGTATTCTCCGCGTTCGGCGTGGGCTTCTCCGACATCGGCCATCGCTATGAACTACCGCTGCAGGCGGCAAATGACCAGGCACTGCAGGCCTGCCTCGCGGAACTGCAGCAGCGGGCGCAACGCGGCATGTTCGCCGAAGGCTTCGAATGGCAGGAATGCGTGGTCGAAAAAACCCTGCAAATCAGCCATGCCGGTGGCGATACCACTCTGCCTCTGGGCAATGGCGGCCTGCCGCCAAACCTTCCAGCCGGGGCGCAGCTCTCGGTCGCCCTCTCGGTAACCCGCCCGATTCCCCGGCCGGAACTGCACGGGCACTTCGGCGCGAAAAGCACAGCGGCAGCCAGCCGGAAGCAGCGTCGCATCCTGCATGCCGGAAAGTTCGCCGAAGTACCGCTCTACCAGGCCGAGGCACAAGGCGGTGGCGCTACCGCGCAGGGCCTGGCGGTGCTTGAGGAAGCCTACTACACCTGCCGCATCGATCCGGGCTGGCGCTTCGAGTTCAGCGACTCGGGCGACATCCTGCTGACGCGCGCCTGAAACCCATCACACCATCACGACCCACGAGGCAAAACATGAAAGTCCTTGTCACCGAAAACCTGCGCATCAACCTCGACACCGAACTTTGGGAGTGCCGCCATTGCGGCGTGGAACTGACTTCCGCGCGCGACAACTACAAGCGCGGCCTGCTGGTGTTCAACCGCGACCCGCGTGAAATCCACAAGCCGCTGCTCGACCCGGCCCGCTACCAGCACACCTACTCGCCCAACCCGGACTGGTGCCGCATCCTCGAATACTACTGCCCCAAGTGCGGCACCATGATGGAAACCGAATACCTGCCGCCCGGTCACCCGCCCCTGCGCGACATCGACTTCGATATCGATGCGCTCAAGGCGCAGTGGCAGGACCGTGAGGAAGTGACCGAGCCGACCCTCGGCGAACTGCCCAAGCGCAAGGCCCATCCGCATGCCGGCCACAGCCATTGATTGGGGGATGAGACAACCATGAAACGGGTATCCGTAGATATCGGTGGCACGTTTACCGACTGCTTCGTCGCCTGGGGCGGAAAATTTCTCCAGAGCAAGGCGCTGACGACCTACCAGAATCTGGCACTGGGGTTCAACGAAGCCTTGCAGAATGCCTGCGATGAGCTCGGCGTTTCGATGCACGATCTGCTCTCGCAGGTGGACTCGGTGCGCTACGCCACCACGCTGGGCACCAATGCGCTGATCGAGCGCAAGGGGCCGCGCCTCGGGCTGCTCACCACCATGGGTTTCCGAAGTTCGGTGCCGCTGGCACGCGCCCGCGGCTACGGCGCCGGCCTGTCGCACAAGGAGCAGGTCGATGTGCCCAATGCGCACCGCCCCGATCCGATCATACCGATTCCGATGATCATGGAAGTGCGCGAACGCGTCGATTTCGCCGGCGACATTTTTCTCGCTCTGGATGAAGACGATCTGCGCGGCAAGATTCGCCAGCTGGTCGACAAGGGCGCCGAAGCGCTGGTGGTGGTATTGGCCAACAGCGTCGTCAATCCGGCGCACGAGCTGCGCGTGCGTGAAATCTTCCTCGAAGAATATCCCGGCCACATGCTCGGCGCGATCCCCATGCTGCTCTCGCATCAGATCGTCGGACGCAAGGGCGAGTATGTCCGCGCCATGTCCACCATCATGGACGGCTTCCTCCACCAGGTGATGTATCACGGTCTCGGCACCCTCGAACTGAACCTGCGCAACTCCGGCTACGACAAGCCGATGCTGGTCAACCACAACTCCGGCGGCATGGCCCAGCTCAACTCCACCGATGCCTTGCAGACCGTGCATTCGGGCCCGGTGTCGGGCATCGCCGCCTGCGAACACCTGGCCGCCGACTCGGGCCTGGGCAACGTGGTGGCGACCGACATGGGCGGCACCAGCTTCGACATCGGCCTGGTCGCCACGGGCGGCGTCAAGTACTACGACTTCAATCCCGTCATCGAGCGCTGGATGGTCAGCGTGCCAATGGTGCACCTGGTCTCGCTTGGCGCCGGCGGCGGCTCGATCTGCAGTTACGATCCGGTCTTCAAGACGGTCGCCGTCGGACCCAGCAGCGCCGGCTCCGATCCCGGCCCCGCCTGCTATGACCACGGCGGTCTGGAACCCACGGTGACGGACGCCGACCTGATACTGGGCTACCTCGATCCGCAGAACTACGCTGGCGGCAACATCAAACTCAATCCGCGCCGCTCCAAGAACGCCATCGAGGAGAAACTCTGCGACGAACTCGACATGGATGTGATCGAGGCCAGCAAGCTCATCAAGCGCACCGTCGATGCCAGCATGGCCAACGGCATCGCCAAGGAGTTGCGCACGCGCGGCTATGAACCTGAACAATTCACCGTGCTGGCCTATGGCGGCAACGGCCCGCTCCACGCCTGCGGCATCGCCAACGCGCTGGGCGTGAAAAAAGTCCTGGCGCCGCCCTTTGCCGCGGTGTTTTCCGCGGTGGGGGCCGGCAGCACCATGCAGATGCACATCCACGAACTGAATACTTGGACCGTGCTGTTCGATGCCAACAAGAAGAGCTTCTTCAGCGACTACAGCCAGTTCAACGACAACGTCGCCGAACTCGAGCGGCGCGGCCGGGAAGACCTGTTGCGGCAAGGTTTCGCACCCGAGGACATTTCCTATCGCCTCGAACTCGACATGCGCTATGGCAACCAGCGTGTGCAAACCGCCGTCGTGACCGAGCTGCACCGCCTCAATTCGCAGCACGACGTGCTGCGTCTCATCGGCCAGTTCGACAAGCGCTACGGCGAACGCTTCGGCGACGGCAGCCAGGCCACCGAAGCCGGTGTGCGCATCAACACCGTGCGGGTCTGCTCCTTCGTCGATCGACCGGGCATTCCCTTCCAGGATCTGGCGGCGAGCGGCAAGCCGATTGCGGCACCGACACCGGCCGGCCAGCGTGCCTGCCATTTCGTCGGCCAGGACAAGCCGATTCCGACACCGGTCTATGACCAGAAGGCGCTGCTGCCCGGCACGACAATCGACGGCCCGGCCGTCGTCGTCACGCGGGCAACCACTTATCTGGTCGAGCCTGGCTGGCGCTTTCACGCAGCGGCCATGGGTGCTGTCTGGTTTACCCGCAGCGCGGCATGACGCGCGCAAAAACATATTCAAGAGAGGCACAGATCATGAACCAACCCAACGCTACATTCGACGAACAGCAAATTCGCGACAAGTTCCTCGAAGAAAATCAGCTCTTCCTGGCACCCGATCCGACAATCATGGCGGACCATGGCTTTGGTCCGCGCAGCCCCGCCGAAGACGCCATCCTCAACAAGGGCATGGATCCGCACCTGGCCAACGAGGTGCGCGGCCGCGTCCTCGCGGCACTCGATGAAAGCAACAGCATGATCGAACAGATGGGTGCGGCACCCGGCGCCAAATGGGGCGACATGGCCGCCGCCATTTTCACGGCGCAGGGCGATTTGTCGATGATCGCCCCGTATGGCGTGTTCGCATTCGCCGGTGCCTGCCACTACCCGATCAAGTTCATCATCAAGTACTGGACCAACGAGCCGACGGTCGGCGTGCGTGACGGCGATGCCTTCATCCACAACGACAGCCGCTATGGCGGCATCCACAACACCGACCAGTCCTGCATCATGCCGCTGTTCTGGAAAGGCAAGCTGATTGCCTGGCTGTCGGCGACCATCCATGAAGGCGAGAACGGTTCCTGCGAACCCGGCGGTATGCCTGCCGCTGCCGAGAGCAAGTTCGACGAAGGCCTCAAGATGTCGCCATTCAAGTTCGTCGAGAACTTCAAGATTCGCCGCGATCTGCTGACCTTCCTGCAGAACTCGGTGCGCGATCCCAAGCTGCAATCCGAAGACATGAAGGTCAAGCTGCACTCGGTGCTGCGCCTGCGCGAACGAATCATGCGCATCCTCGAGGAATTCGGTGAGGAGGCACTGATCGGCACGCTCAGAAAAAATCTCGAGGATGTCGATGCCGAAGTCCGGCGCCGCATCCGGGAACTGCCCGATGGCACCACCCGAGTAGCGGTCTTCCCCGATTCCACGCTGCGTGAAAACGTGCTCATGAAATGGAGCATGGCCGTGACCGTGAAGGGAGAGAAAATGACCCTGGACATGCGCGGTTCATCGCCGGAATTTCTCAATCGCTCCATCAATACCAACCAGGCCTCCACCAAGACCCTGATCCTGTCCGATTACCTGCAGAACATCTGGCCGGACCTGCAACCCACCAGTGCCGTGATGGCGCCGGTGGAAATCCTGTTCGACGAGAGGTCCCTGCTCAACGGTTCCTTCGAGGTGCCGCAGGCCATGAGCCTGATCCCGCTGTTCAAGGCCATGACCATCCTCACGGTACCGATGGCCAAGTTCAGCTACATGCTACCGCACCATTACACGGCCATTGCAGCGCCGCAGTATGACCAACCGGCGACCATGATCTATGGCGGCCTGACGCAGAACAACGAGAACGTCGGCAATTTCTGCGCCGACATCAATGGCAATGGCCAGGGCGGCCGCAACTATTGCGACGGCGAGCATTCCCTCTGCCCGCCGTTCGCGGCAATGTGCGACATCGGCGAAATGGAAATCACCGAGGAAGAACTGCCGATCGTGCGCCTCGGCGCATTTACCCTGACCAAGGATCGCGCCGGTTTCGGCAAGTTCCGCGGCGGTTCGGGTTACGAGCAGATCGTCACCTCGCGCCGCACCGGCTTCTGGGGTTTCATGACCGGCTGCACCGGCTCGGTGTTCACGCCCACTCTCGGCCTCTTCGGTGGCTACGGTCCGCCGGTCTATCCGCTGTGCAAAATTCGCAACGTGGATATTTTCGAGAAACTCAAGACCTCCCCGCAGAACATCAAGTTCGACATCATCGGCCTGATGAACAACCGCCCCGTGGAAGGCGCCACTTATTCGACCCATGACATGGGCATGACTTTCGAGCTAGCCAAGCCGGGTGAGGTGTACATGATCTGCCAGGGTGCCGGCGGCGGCTATGGCGACGTGCTGCTGCGCGATCCGGCGCTGGTGGCCAAGGATATGGAAGAAGACCTGATCTCGCACGAAACGGCGCGCGACATCTATAAAGTGGCGATCGATCCCGCCACCCTGGTCGTCGATGAAGCGGGAACCGCCGCTCTGCGCGATGCCGAGCGGCGCGCGCGCATCGCTCGCGGCAAGCCCTTCGACGAATTCGTCAAGGAATGGAATACGGCGGAGCCGCCGCCGAACCTGCCGTATTTCGGCAGCTGGGACAACCCCAAGGTGATCTACGGCATGTCGGGCGGGCAGCGCGTCAAGATGGATTCCGACAAGATCGTCAGCATGTTCATGCCCAATCCCAAGGACATGAAGATCGCCGAACTCGAGGAGGAACTGGCCCGCGCCAAGGCACAGTTGGCCAAGCTCGGTGTTTGAGTAGGCCTTGTTTTCAGCGATACTAGCGGTTCCAATTAGAAGACGGAGGAATTCGGCATGAGCAAGATCAATCGGGTCTGGGTCATGAACAAGTACGCCGATGGTCCGATGGAGAACGACAATCTCGTGCTGAAGGAATTTCCCCTGACCGATGCCCGGGAGGGACAGATCCGTGTGCGCTCCATGTATCTGTCCCTGGACCCGACCAATCGCGTCTGGCTGTCCTCGCAGTTCACTTATCTGCCGCCGATCCCGATGGGCGGCCCGATGCGTGGGTTCATCATCGGCGTGGTCGACCAGTCCCGTGCCGCAGGCTGGGCCGTCGGCGACATTGCCTACGGCGTGATGCAGTGGGCGGACTATTGCGTCATCGACCCGAAGCAGACCTCCTACATGACCAAGATGTCGCAGAGCGACGGTATTCCCCTTGAGGCATGGATGTCCGCGCTGACCATGAACGGCGAAACCGCCTATTACGGCATGCTGATCAAGGGACGCCCCAAGGCGGGCGAGACCGTGCTGATTTCCGGTGCGGCAGGCGCCACCGGGGTGCTCGCCGGGCAGCTCGCCAGGATCGCCGGAACCCGCGTCGTCGGCAGTGCCGGCGGTCCTGAAAAGTGCCGCGCGCTGACCGAGGAATTCGGCTTCGATGCGGCAATCGACTACAAGCAGGGCAAGCTTATCGCCGAAATTCAGAGTGCCTGTCCGAACGGCGTCGATGTGTTCTTCGACAATGTCGGCGGCGAAACCCTGGATGCCGCACTGGCCAACATCGCCATGGGCGGCCGGGTCGTCGTCTGTGGCGGCATATCGGAATACGACAAGTTCGGCGATCCTGGCTCGATCTATGGCCTCAAGAACTATTTCGCGTTGCTGCTGAAGCGCGCCAGCATGGAAGGCTTCGTGATCTTCGATTTCATCGGCAGCCTCGAACATGCCAAGTGCCAGCGCAGCCTCATGGATTGGTACCGCGCCGGCAAGCTGCGCTATCGCGCCCATGTGGTTAACGGCATGGAGCAGGCTTTCCCCTCGCTGCGGCTGCTGCTGACGGGCGGCAACAAGGGCAAGCTGCTGGTGCGCATCTGCGACGAAATCAAATAAGGATCGCCCATGGCCAACGCTATCCTCACCATCGGCCAGCCGGGCAAGCCCGGTGTCTGGCTCGACTTTTATGCCTATGCCGCCAAGCTGCTCGCCAAGGGCAATGTGCCCTGGCTGGATCAGGCGCAATTTGTCTCGTTCCTGTCGACGGCGCAGTCCCTGCTGCGCTCCGACGTGATCAGCCTGCCGCTCGAATCGCTCGTGGAAGCGCTGCTTGACGACGACCTGCGCGCGGCGATGAAAGCCAAGTCGCGGCCCGGTTTCCCATTGCGCACCTTGCTGCAGGACGCGAAGCTGCGGGATACCGCGATGGGCTTGCTGACCCCGCTGCGCGCCTCCCACCAGGGTGTGCCGCTCGCCTTGCTGCTGCCCTCGCCGCGACGCTGGCTGGCCGGCGCCTACCGGAGCGCCCATGGCGCGGCGCTTGATCCCGAGGTGGCTGGCGACAACGACGAAATCGACAGCGCCGCCGTGTATCTCGCCGACTTCCTGCGCTGCTTCGCCGACGCGAATATCGATGCCCTGCTGTTGCAGGAAAATCCCGGCGAAGCGCCGGCCGCTGCCGAGCAATGGGCCTGTTACGACCCGGTCGTCAACATCGCCAAGCACTACCGCTGGGAGGTGGGCGTGCTCGATCCGGCGCCCGCAGCGCCGCTCGCGGCCGGCAGCGGCATCGATTTTTGCATCGCCCCGGCCCTGGCCGCCGGAACCAGCGGCGGACTGATCCTGGATGAAGCATTCTGGCAAGACGCGGATGCACCGCCGCCGGGATCAGGGCTGTTTCGCTATGCGACCATTCCGGCCGATGCCACGCCGGAAACGGTATTGCAACAACTGGCCAAGCTGCGATAAGAAACGGAGGAACATCGTGTATAGCGCTTTACGTGACCCGACAGGCTGGGTATTGCCCAAGGTATTAGCCGAGCAGGCGGCGCAGCAACCAGACGCCACCTGGATCACGACCACTGAAGGCGAATCGCTGACATTTGCGGCGGCGGACCGGGACGCCCGGCAGGTTGCCGGATATCTCACCCACCTCGGTATCGTCGCCGGCGAACGCGTTGCGGTGCTGATGCCCAACGGACTGGATTTCGTGCGCGCCTGGATGGGGCTGGGCGTGCTCGGTGCAACCACGGTGTTTCTCAATACCGAGTTGCGCGGCGCCTTCCTGCTGCATCAGATCAACAACTGCGGTGCCAGTGTGGCGATCGTTGACGTCACACTGCTGGAAGTCGTACTGCAACTTGCCGGCGAGTTGACGCTGCTCAAACGGGTTATCGTGGTCGGCGGCAAAGCAGCAAACCCGGCCACCGGCACGGAGACCGGTTTCGCGTGCCTGGACTGGTCCGACTGGCGCAAGGCCGCACCCCATGCAGGGCCGCTGCCGGCGCCGCAGGACATCGCCTGCGTGATGTATACCTCGGGCACCAGCGGTCCCGCCAAAGGCGTGCTGATGCCGCATGCGCACTGCTATCTGTACGGTCTCGGATCCATCGACGCGCTCGCCCTGCAGGCGGACGACTGCTATTACATCGTGCTGCCGCTGTTCCATGCCAACGGTTTGCTGATGCAACTCGGCGCGACGCTGATCGCCGGAATCCGTGCCGTGGTGCGCAGCCGTTTCAGCGCTTCGTCCTGGCTTGCGGATGTGCGCCAGCACGGCGCCACCGTCAGCAACAGCCTGGGTGCCCTGGCCGCCTTTCTGGTGGCCCAGCCGCCCGGCCCGGACGACCGCAACCACAAGCTGCGGGCCATGCTGAATGCACCGAATTTCCCGGCGCATGAAACGGTGTTTCACGAACGCTTCGGCGTGCGCGACATCATCTCCGGATTCGGTATGACGGAAGTGAATATTCCGATCTGGGGGCGAGTCGGTCATTCGCGTCCGGGTGCCGCCGGCTGGGTCTATGACAAATACTTCGAAGTGATCATCGCCGATACTGACACCGATCGGGCTTTGCCACCCGGCGCCGTCGGCGAAATTCTGGTGCGCCCCAAAGTGCCCTGGGGCTTCATGGCTGGTTATCTCGGCCTGCCCGACAAGACCGTTGAAGCCTGGCGCAATCTCTGGTTCCACACCGGCGATGCCGGCACCATGACGGCCGACGGCCTGGTGACCTTTATCGACCGGATCAAGGACTGCATCCGCCGGCGCGGCGAAAACATCTCGGCGGCCGAAGTCGAGGCCGTCGTCGCCACCCTGCCGGGCGTGGCCGAAGTGGCCGCATACGCGGTTCCTTCGGACCTGCCCGGTGGCGAAGATGAAGTGATGCTCGCCATCGTGCCCCAGGATGCTCAGCACTTCGACCGCAATACCGTGCTGGCGCAGGCCGATCAGAACCTGCCACGCTTCGCCAGGCCGCGTTATCTCGAACTCATGCAGGAACTGCCCAAGACGGCCACAGGCAAGGTGCAGCGCGCCGTGCTGCGCAAGCGCGGTGTTGCCGAGGCTTGGGACCGCGAACGGAAATAACACATTCCTCTGGATACCCTCCCAGCTCCGCCTCGATGTCGCTGAAGCACAATATCAATAATTCAAAAGGTTGCAATTGGCACCGCCCGCGAAGCCACGCCAGCATTAGGTCTTCGCGGCACACAAAGTAGGTATCCCCGGCAAAGGCGGGGGATACTTACTCACAGATGATGTGAATCGTGACGTGCAGCAATTAAAGCTGCTTCAACACGGCTTCTGACTTGCAGCTTCTCCAGTATGTTGGTGATGTAATGTTTGACAGTTTTTTCGGAGAGGTGGATGCGGTCGCCGATGGCCCGGTTGGTGAGACCCTGCCCGACCAGGGTAAGGATTTCCGATTCTCGTGCGGTTAGTTCTTCCAATGGGTCGGTAGGCCGGCTGCGGGTGAGCGCCACCAATATTCCCGCAGCGAGCGATGGCGAAACATAGACCTCGCCGTTTGCTGCGGCTCGCACCGCGATTGCCAGCTCACCCGCGGATGCGCCCTTGAGCACGTAGCCGCGGGCTCCCGCCTTGAATGCGGACAACAACTTGTCCTCATCCTCGAACATGGTCAGCATCACAATCTTGGTGGCGGGGCAGGCTGTCGCGATTTTTTCTGCGGTCACCAATCCGTTCCATCCCGGCATGGCGATGTCGAGCAATACGACATCGGGGAGCAGGTCACGTGTGAGGCGCAGCGCTTCTTCACCGCTCGAAGCTTGTCCGATGACCGCAAAATCCGGCTCCGCTGCGAGCGAGTGAGCGACGCCCTCACGGAACATGGGATGATCGTCCGCAAGCACAATGCCAATGGGATCATTCATGGTCTTCCTCCGACAATACGATCGGCAAGACAGCAGTTACCACAGTGCCTCTTCCCGGAGCGCTTTGCACACTAAAAATTCCGCCGAGAATTTCGACCCGCTCGCGCAAGCCAGCGAGTCCGAGGTGAGCATCCGATATCGCCGCATTGGGATCAAAACCCTTGCCGCTATCGGAGATCTCAACCAGCAGTTGATTGCCTTGCATTTTCAGAGCGACGCGCTGGTTCGCTTCTTTACAGTGACGGAAGCTATTGGCCAGCGACTCCTGCAGCAGGCGGAACAGCGCGATCTTGACCGGGAAAGGTACTTCATTCGGGACATCATCGATGGCAAGCGTCACTTCAAGTCCGGTTTTCCTCTTGAAATCGCGTATAGCGCGACGCACCGTTTCGCCAAGCGTGAGCTGTTCTATCTCCGGCAGTTGCAGTCCTTTGGCAATGGTGCGCAGATCGTCAAGTGCAAATTGGAGTGCGGAACGAAGTGTGCATAATTCATCGGCTACGCCGGGATTCTTGCCGATCGTCGCCGGGCAGCTACCGCACATGTCGGCCAGGGACTTCATACGCATCAGTGCCAGCGCCAGTCCTTGGGCCGGTCCGTCATGAAGATCGGCAGAGATCCGGCGCAGGAAACGTTCGTTAAGGGTTGCCGTACGTTCGGCGGCACGCTGAATGCGCCGGTGCAATTGCTCGTTTTGGGATAGCAGAGCGGTCAGTTGCGTCACCTTTTTCCGCAGTTCGCTCTGCTGAACGGTGATCGTCGTGCTCGCCCGCTTAACCAGTGCTGCAAGCAGCAGGAAAATGATCAATGTCGCCGCGCCCACCAATAGCCAACTGCGCAAGCGAGCGGTACGCATCTCCTGCGAAAAGTCGTCGGTCGCCTGGTAGAACTCCACGGCTGCCACGACTTCTCCCGTGATGCGGGCGCGCGCCGGTACATAGGTCTCAATCATTTGCACCCATTGCTTCTGCTCAGTCTCGTTGTTTGAATCCGTGAGATCGGTGATGTGTGAGCGTAGCTGACCGGCAAAGGCAGAGATGATTTCCTGTTTCAGGGGATACTTTCGTCCAATATGAGATGGATTGCTGCTGTACAGGATAGTGCCATCGGGTGCCCAAATCCTGATCATGACGATTCGTTTGCTGAAGGGGGTGCCCGTCAACGCCCGGTGAAGAGCGTCCCGGTCGGCGTCGGACAACTGGCCGCCTATCAGTGATTCCAGATGCGGCGAAACAAAACTGTCCACGTAGAGGCTGGTTACCGTGCCCGCCCGGCCGCTGACGCCACTTTCGATCTCACGCTGCACCCAGGTGCCAATAATGGTCATCCCAGCGAGCAAAATGACTGCCCCACCCATGAGCAGCAGGCGCACGAGACTGAACCGAGCAAAAAGATTCATGGCGGGATTCATGGTAGCCCTATTCATTGTAGCAGGCGTCTTTCACATGGCTACGGACCAATGGTCCCTACGTATGGGCCGAAAGTCGCATCCGATTCGCGCCGATCGGCCATTGTTAAGCCACCTAGTTATTCACATAATTGATGTGCTGAAAATGGTCATTCAGTAAAGAGGAGAAGCAACCAGATTTTTCCATTCACAGCAGGTCGGAGGTTTCTTGATCGTTAAGAGAGGAGAACGCAATGGAACTGAGCACCATATTCATACTGTCCTTCATTGGCATCGTTGTGATTGGAATCTGCAGCTTCAAGTTCAGCAACCGCGTGCAGAAAAAGAGTCCCGATGACCTGGCCGATGTGGGCTAATACAGGTAACGAAGATCGCACTGCATGCAATTCAATTCATATCAACCAGGAGACATCGATGAAACGTTGGGCAATGATTGGAACCACACTCGCTTTCCTTTCGGGAATGATTCAAACCGCTGTTGCCGCGGATGGCCAAGCGGTTTATGAAAAAAGCTGCAAGGGCTGCCACGACAAAGGCCTGATGGGATCTCCCAAGACAGGTGACAAAGATAAATGGGCGGTTCTCATCAAGAGCGGTCAGGCGGCTCTCGAAGAATCCGTGATGAAAGGCAAGGGAAAGATGAAAGCCAAGGGTGGCAACGACTCGCTCAGTGCCGATGACATCAAGGCCGCAGTGGCGTACATGATAGGCAAATCGCAGTAGCCGGCGGTTACCGGGGAGCGCACCGCGCGACTGCAGCAGCTGCGATAGGGGCGTTCCCGATTGAGCTTAAGCCTGTATTTCAATTAGCCCAGTAGGGAGCAAGTCATGCCCAAGCATATTGTCCGGCTGCTTCTGGTCATTGTGACGTGCGCTGTACTCGCGTACGTCGGCAAGCAATGGCTGACGGTCGATTCCTTTTACCGATTCGGACACTATCGCGGTAACTCGGTGGCTGAGATTGCCTCCGACAAACCCAAGTACGCCACCCCGAAGTCTTGCGAAACCTGCCATGCGGCGCGTTACGCCGAATGGGCCAAGGGCGTCCATAACGACCCGGAGCAGGGCAAGGTCGTCAAGTGCGAGGTTTGCCACGGCGCGGCGGGTGGCCGCGACAAGAATCCGAATGGCTACAACGCTTCCACCGGTGCGGATCACCCCAAGAACCTGAAGCTCGAGATTCCGGCAGATACGGTCAAGCTATGCACGCTGTGCCACGAACAGATGCCGGGCAGGCCGGCGGCACAGAAGCAGATTGCCGTCGCCACGCACGCCGGGAATCAGCAATGCAAGACTTGCCACAATATCCATTCTCCCAGGACCTTCATCGGTGCCCTGGCGTCCACCTCCAAGCCGGGCAATGCGGCGGCAGGGAAAGCGATGGCAGGAGATTGCGCGGCCTGTCATGGCAAATTGGGTGTCAGCGAGGATGCCTCGATTCCCAGCCTAGCCGGACAAAACGAGATCTATCTGGCGGATGCCATCAAGGCCTACAAGAAAGGCTTGCGCAAGGATGAAATGATGGTCGGCATGGCCAAAGACTTGAGCGATAGCGCCAGCGAGAATCTTGCCGCCTACTTTGCCAGCCTGATCTGCAAGAGTGCCCAAGACGGTGAGACTCCGGCGGCTGCCCGCGGGCAGATCCTGGCGAAGAAGTGTGCCTCATGCCATGGCGAGAATGGCATCAGCAAGCAAGCCATGTGGCCATCGCTGGCCGGATTGTCCAAAGGCTATCTCGAGAAGGCCCTCAAGTCCTATAGGACTGAGCGCAAGAACGGCATGATGAACAATATCGCCAAGAACCTGAGCGATACCGACATGGCCGATCTGGCTTCCTATTACGCCAATGTGGCTTGCAGGTAGGGACAGCCATGACACAGGAGAGGACGACAATGGAACACAAGACCGAGGACCTTGAAGGAATCGGGCGCAGGCACTTTCTGCGACTGTTTGGCGGCGCGCTCGGCGGAGGCGGCATTGCACTCGCGGCAACGGCATTGCTGCCCGAGGCTGCGGCGGTCGCGGACAAGCCGGAAATCCCGGGTTACGACTGGAATCAGCACCGCTGGTCGTTTGGCGTCGATGCCACCAAGTGCATCGGCTGCCTGCGCTGTGTCGAAGCCTGCAAGGTGGAAAACAATGTTCCCAAGGATCCCCACCATTTCCGTACCTGGGTGGAGCGCTATGTCACCCTGGAAGGGGACGAAAAGACCCACATCGACAGCCAGCACGATCCGGTCAACATCGAGGCAGCGGGCGCCGACGGCAAATACCGCTTTGCCAACCGCTACAAGGATGCCAAGGTGGACAAGGCCTTCTTTGTACCCAAGCTCTGTAATCATTGCACCCATCCGGCTTGCGTGCAGGTCTGTCCGGTCGGCGCCACCTACAAGACGGAAGATGGCGCAGTACTCATCGATCACACCATGTGCATCGGCTGCCAGTATTGCGTCCAGGCCTGCCCTTATGGCGCACGCTTCTTCAACGAGGAGATTCAGGCCACGGACAAATGTACCTGGTGCTACCACCGCATCACCAAAGGTCTGAATCCCGCTTGCGTCGAAGTTTGTCCAGTCAGTGCGCGCGTCTTCGGCGACCGCAATGACAAGCAAAGCCCGATCAGCATTTTTCTGAGAAACAACCGTGTGTCCGTGCTCAGGCCGGAATCCGGGAATGCACCCAATGTGTTTTACGTGGGCATCGACAAGGAGGTCAGCTAGTGGAAACGCTATTTCATGCCGCGCCATTTACCGGCTATGTCTATCCCAATGAAACGGTCGTTCCCTGGACCGTTCTGATCGCCATTTACCCCTATCTGACTGGATTGGTCGCGGGCGCTTTCACCATGTCGAGCCTTTATCAGGTGTTTGGCATGCAGCGCTTCAAGCCGGTGGCGCATTTCGCCATGCTGACTTCTCTGTGCTGTATGTTGATCGTGCCCCTGCCCTTGCTGCTGCACCTGGGGCAGCCGACGCGGGCCTTAAACCCGATGATCACACCGCATGTCACTTCGGCCTTTGCCGTCTTCGGTTATGCCGCCGGGTTTTATGTGGTCTTGCTGTTGCTGGAAAACTGGTTTGTGTTCCGTCCGCACATCGTCGCTCAGGCACAGCAAAGGACCGGGCCGCTGGGCTGGTTCTATCGCATCCTGACGCTGGGGTCCTATGATCTGTCCGAGAAGGCGATGCGCTACGACAAAAAATGGATCTTCGCCCTGGCGATCATTGGCATCCCGGGAGCGCATGGCTTGCATGGCTATGTGGGGTTTGTCTTCGGGTCGCTCAAGTCGCGCGAGTGGTGGTCCTCGGACTTGATGCCGCCGATCTTCCTCTTCTCCGCCATCATCTCCGGTGTGGCGTTGCTGATCGTCCTGTACGCGATCTCATGCCGTTTGCGCAAGATCCCGGTCGATCTGGATTGCATGAAAGGCATGGCCTATACGCTGTGGGGCTTCATGCTGTTCGCCTTGCTGCTGGAGGCGGTGGAGTTTGCCAGTCTGGTGTACCGCGGCCGGGAAGGCATCGAGGTGATCCTGGAATACGTCAGGGGCCCGCTGATCATTCCGTTCTGGACCGTTCAAATCGGTATTTGCTCAATCATCCCCGTTTCCTGGCTGACGTTCATGATCTGGAAAGGTACCAAGGGCAACGCGCTGATCGCCGGCACGGTGGTGAGTGCCCTGCTGGTGCTGGCCGGTGTGTTGATGATGCGCTGGAACGTGGTGATCGGCGGACAGGAAATCGCCAAGACTGGCAAGGGACTGCTGACCTATCACATGCCTTTCTTCGAAAGGGAGAGTGCCGTCACCGCGGCGGTGCTGCTGATCGCCCCCTTCGTTTTGCTTTCGGCCGCTGTGAGGCTGCTTCCGCCCTGGAATGATTCCGAGGCGCATCCATAGACCTTGCTTCACGCACAAGAACAAACCTTGCGGCGGTGGACAAAAGGCGAATCAACCGCCCCCTGATCCGTTAAGGAGCAGGGGGCGAGGGCTGGAATTTCCGGGTGAAGCCTTCGATGTCCATATGCCGCCTAGAGCGGCGCCCGACTCGTCTCGGAGGCGTTTTCTGCGGCCAGCCACTGGCGCAGTTCCGTTTTGAGGATCTTGCCGTAATTGCTTTTCGGCAGCGCCTTGACGAAGCGGTAATGCTTGGGCCGCTTGAAGCGCGCAATATTCTTCAGACAGAGATCGTCAAGTTCGGCCGTGGCGACCGGTTGGCCATCCCTGGTGACGACGAAGGCGATGACTTCTTCGCCCCATTCCGCATGCTTGCGGCCGATCACCGAGACCTCCTCGACCGCCGGGTGCAACAGCAGAACTTCTTCGACCTCGCGCGGATAGATGTTCGAACCACCGCTGATGATCATGTCCTTGGAACGGTCCTTGAGCGTCAGGAAGCCGTCGTCGTCCATGCAGCCCATGTCGCCGGTGAACAGCCAGCCGTCACGGATGGTGCTGGCCGTGGCTTCGGGATTGTTCCAGTAGCCGAGCATGACGCTGGGCCCGCGCACCAGCACTTCACCGATCTCGCCATTGGCCAGCGCGTTGCCATTGCTGTCGGCAACGCGGACCTCGACCAGGGTTTGCGCCACACCCACCGAAGCCAGGCGCGCGTCATAGCGCGGATGCCCGACGTTGGTGTAGTGATAGCGGCTCAGCACCGTGATGGTCATCGGACTTTCGCCTTGCCCGTAAATTTGCACGAAACAGTTGCCCATCACGCGCAAGGCATCGCGGATGTCTTCCAGGTACATCGGCCCGCCACCATAGAGGATGGTCTTGAAGCCGCTCGGATCGGCACCGGTCGCCTCGATATGATCCACCAGGCGCTTGACCATGGTCGGCGCGGCGAACAGCGAAATCGGCCGACGCACCTTGGCGAGCTCGATCAGCTCGGCCGGATCGAAGCCGCCCGAGGCCGGCACGGTGTGGCTCGAACCCGCGATCATGTGGGGAAACTGCAGCATGCCGGAAGCATGGGAGATCGGCGCGGCATACACCACGCTGTCGCCGGCCGCCGGCAGGTCGATGTCGGCGCACATGCAGGAAATCATGGTGAGCAGGTTGCCGTGCGAAATCATCACGCCCTTGGGCCGCCCCGTCGTGCCTGAGGTGTAGAACAGCCAGGCCAGCGTGTCGTTGTCGCAAGCATCGACAACGGTGAGCGGATCGATCCGATAAAGCTGCTCATAAGCCGGCGTACCCGGTGTGATCACCACGCGCAAGTCCGGGATATCCGCCAGCAGCGGCATCAGTGAATCGGCCAGATCCGCCGAGACGAACAGCAGCGATGCGCCCGAGTCGCGCAGGATGTATTCGGCTTCCTTGGGATGCAGCTTGGCATTGATCGGCACCACGGCCAAGCCGGCATACCAGCTACCGTAAAGCGCTTCCAGGTATTCCGGATTGTTGGTCATGAACAGCGCGACGCGATCGCCGCGCTGCAGATTGTGACGACGCAGCAAGGATGCTCCGATGCAGCCGGCGCGGTGCGCCAGTTCGCGGTAATCGCAAACCAGTTGCTCGCCGAAGTACAAAGCCGGCCGCTCGGCATAAGCCTTGCCCGAGCGGGCCAGTAGTTGACCGACGTTCATGCCAAACACTCCCGACAGTAATGCAGTTCAGGCATTCCTTGCCTGCTCCAGTTCCCTGACACGCTGCTCCAGCTGGGCGATGCGCACATCGCGCGGATTCGGCATGTAGATCGACTCGATCGCATCGGCGCTCATGCGGCGACGCGGCACGCCGCCGTAAGGACCGGCATAGATCACCTCGCGCTGGTTGCCCCAGCAGCCGTAGAAAGGCAGATTCGCCGGGGGCTCGGCGACATTCCATTTCTTGATGAAGTCCTTGAACGGCACCCCGCGCTTCTTGCGCGCCGCCCGCTCCGCCTCGCGCGCCTTGGCGGTGGCTTCGCGATCCAGCAAGAGCGTGTCGGGGTTGTACACGATGCAGTACACGTCGCGCGCCGTCTCATGCGAGATCAAGTCTTGTTCGAGGTCGGCGATCACCAGGTCCGGATCGCGTTCGAGGACGTCGCCATAGCCCCCGCCTGCGCCCTGGGTGATCATGTAGAGTTCGCCGCGCTTGGCGATCTCGAACTGCAGCCCGGTGTGGTGCGTGGTATAGCTGGCGCCGGGAAATGGGCGCTTGTTCATGATGTCGACGATGGAAAAATCGAACTTGCGCGGGTCGGACTTCAAGACATCGAAAACATCGACGCCCTTGACCTTGCACAGCGGATAGGCCGGCGCACCGTAGCCACCGAACAGTCCCGGCACACTGCTCATCTTCGAGCCGATGCAGCAGGTCATGAAACCCCACAGCGGACTGCCCAGGCTCGAAGCGATCATTTCGTAACCCTGACCGCCGCGATACTTGCCGAAAGACTGATTGTCCCGCATCAGTTTCTTGCTGACGATCTGCACGAAGGGCACTTCCTCCTCGTTGAACTCCTGCTCGCCGAGGTCGGCCATGGGCGCAAAGATCGGCGCGATGGCATGCTCGCCGTCGCGGTCGGAGCGTGCGCCGCCGCCCATGCCGTTGAGGTCGGCGCAGAGGTTGCCGACCATTTCGTTGTGCTGGGTGATGCCGCCCCAGATGAAGGTGCGGATCATGTTGTGCCACGGCGCAATCAGCTTGGAGAATTTTTCCGGACAGCCGTACATGAATTTTGCAACGGCCAGCTGGGTCGCCGTGAATGCCGGGAAGAAGGTCATCATGCTCTGGGCATTGGGTGTCTGGTAGGAAGAGCACAGGGTCGACTTCGGATCGACGATCACCCTGATCGGCGCGAACACCGCCTGGTTGCGCGGCAGGTCGGGCCAGACGAAGACCAGGAAGAGCTGTGCCAGCATGCCTTTCAGCGAAGACAGCAAGGTATTGTTGCAGCGGTTGGCGAACTCTGGGCTGGAACCGCGGAAATCGCAGATTAATTCGTCGCCCTTCTTGCGCATCTCCAGGGTGATCTTCACCATGACGTTTTCGCGCAGGGTCGAGTCGGCAATCACCATGCTGCGCACCGTGCCATCCGGCCATTCGGAAATGCGCCGCGACACTTCCGCCTTGCAGTCCTCCAGTCCCTTGCGCAGCGAAGCGATGAAGGCATCGATGCCGAATTCCTCGATGGTCGCCAGGACGCGTTCTTCCATGCGCCGGCAGGCGAACAGCTTGGTTTTCATGTCCTCGAACTGTAGCTTGGGCTCGCGCGTCGAGTTCTGCAGGAAGGTGACCAGGTCTTTCTTCAGTTCGTAGTTCTCGACCACCTTGAAGGGCGACATCTTGAGCCCTTCTTCATACACCGACTCCGCCAGGGAGGGCATCCCGCCCGGCTCGATCGCGCCGTTCTCGCCTTCATGCACCGTGGCGCCGGCCCAGGCGACCAGCTTGCCCTTGTGGAAAATAGGCAGGATCAGACTCTGGTCGGTATTGTGGATGTTGCCATAGCGTGCATCGTTGTGAATGAAGCCATCGCCCTGGCGGATGCCAACGGTGGGTTCGCCGGCCCAGTACTTGTTGATGAACTTGACCGGGTGATGCACCAGCGAGGCAAACAGCAGCACGCCGCCGGCGCTGCAAACGCCGAGGTCGCCGCTGGCGGTGAACACGCCGGTAATCAGGTCGCCCCACTTTGCCCCCGGTGCCGCACCCATCTGCTCCAGCATTTCGAAGGATTCGTTGGCGCCAGCCTGGAGCCGGTCG
>Ga0172373_10002668_pt1 | contig 26968 bp, 11 predicted proteins | sample Lak10m_2_FD_114546 | JGI IMG/M metagenome (GOLD analysis project Ga0172373, IMG submission 114546) | Freshwater microbial communities from Kabuno Bay, South-Kivu, Congo - kab_092012_10m | ecosystem: Environmental > Aquatic > Freshwater > Lake | place: Democratic Republic of the Congo...
ATCCGGACGAGCAGGTTGCCGATGATGTCGGTCCAGCCGTCGTTCACCAGATCCTCGGGCTCGGGGATGCCCGACACGAGGTTGTTGAAGTTGTCCATCCGCCGGCGATGCCAACCGGGCTCGAGGCTCGCCGCCCACTCGGGGTCGGTGGGGCGGTCGTTGCGCACGTCGATGCTGCTCGGCGTGCGCTGGAACACGAACAGCTCCTTGGCACCTGCGCCGAGATGAGGTACGCACTGCACGGCTGTGGCGCCGGTGCCGATGATGCCGACCACCTTGTCGTGCAACCGGTGGAGGCCGCCGCTCGCGTCGCCGCCGGTGTACTCGTAGTCCCACCGGCTGGTGTGGAACGAGTGACCCTCGTACGACTCGATGCCGGGGATGCCCGGCAGCTTCGGGCGGTGCAGCGGGCCGTTGGCCATCACCACGAACCGCGCACGCATGCGGTCGCCGCGGTTGGTGCTGATGATCCAGCGTCGATCGGCGTCGTCCCACGTGAGGTCGGTGACCTCGGTGCTGAGGCACGCGTTGTCGTACAGCCGGAAGTGGCGCGCGATGTTGCGGCTGTGCTCGAGGATCTCGGGCGCGGTGGCGTACTTGCGGCTCGGCATGAAGCCGACCTCTTCCAACAGCGGCAGGTACACGTAGCTCTCGATGTCGCACGCCGCGCCCGGATAGCGGTTCCAGTACCAGGTGCCGCCGACGTCTCCGCCCTTCTCGATGAGGCGGAGGTCCTCGATGCCGGCCTCGCGCAGGCGGGCGCCCACGAGCAGACCTCCGAAGCCGCCGCCGATGATGGCGACCTCGACCTCGTCGAACAACGCCGGTCGTTCCTGCACCTCGATGTACGGGTCGTCGAGGTAGTGCGCGAACTGCCCCTTCATCTCCACGTACTGCTCGTTCGCGTCGGCACGCAGGCGCTTGTCGCGCTCGCTGCGGTACTTGTCGCGGAGCAGGTCGGGATCGAACGTGTCGGTCATCGGTCGATTGTCCCAAAAGGGTGTTCCGCACTCCGGGTCGGAGGGCAGAATGGCCGCATGCCCCACGATCTGCAGTTCGGTTGGTTGAGCCCCGTCATCGGCAATCGCTGGAGCGACCACAAGCCCATCGTCGTGTACCAGGACCAGCACATCCTGCCCACCGCGCTGCCGCACTTCGACTCGCTGTGGATCGCCGACCACTTCTACGGGTTCGACGCGAAGACCGATCCGTTCATGGAGGCGTGGACCACGCTCACCTGGCTCGCGGCCCGGCACCCGAACGTCGAGCTGTGCCACCACGTGCTCGGGCACGGCTACCGACCTCCGGCGCTCACGGCGAAGATGGCCGCCACACTGCAGGTGCTGTCGGGCGGGCGGTTCGTGCTCGGCATCGGTGCCGGCTGGCGCGACGACGAGTACCTCGCGTACGGCTACGAGTTCCCGAAGCCGTCGGTGCGGTTCGCGCAACTCGAGGAGGTCATCACCATCTGCCGGCTGATGTGGACCGAGGACGAGCCGTCGTTCGAGGGCACCTACTTCCGCATCGAGGGCGCGTCGGCGCCGCCACTGCCCGACCCGGTGCCGCGCATCTGCATCGGTGCGTCGGGCGAGCAGATCGGTCTGCCGATGGTGGGCCGCCTCGCCGACCGGTGGAACTGCTGGTTCCGCGGCGACGACGACTGGAACCGGCGCAAGGGCATCGTGCACGCCGCCGCCGAGAATGCCGGCCGCGACCCGGGCGACATCGAGATCTCCAACACCGTCGAGCGACCCCTCCCCGAGTCCGACGCCGACTCGGCCGCACTCGTCGAACTGCTCGAGCACCGTCGCTCGTTGGGCGTCACCCACTTCGTCATGGACTTCGGCAACCCCACGTCGGTCGAGCCGGTGCTGCGTTTCGCCGAGCAGGTCATCGCCCCGATGAAGGCCGGCACGGCATGAGCATCGACTCGAGCATCGACATCCGCATCACTGCCGAGCACGAGCTCCGTGCCGCCGCCGACACGACGCGCATCGCGTTGCTGTTCCCACCCGTCGACGACGCCGAGTGGGAGAAGTGGAAGCCGGGCTGGGAGCGCGAGCATCTGTCGGTCTCGGCGTGGGACGGCGAGCGCTGCGTCGGCCACGCCGGCTCGTTCGAGTTCGAGACGTTGGTGCCGGGAGGGGCCTGGCTGCCCACCTCGGGCGTCACCCGTGTGGGCGTGCTGCCCACGCACATCCGCCGCGGTGTGCTCACGCGCATGATCCGCCGTCTGCTCGACGACCACCGCGACGCCGGCAAGGTGATCGCGAGCCTGCGCGCCAGCGAGGCGCCCATCTACGGACGGTTCGGGTTCGGGCTGGCCGGCGAAGCGGTGGCCGTGGCCGTCGACCCTGCGCGCGTGCGGCCCGTGCGCGGCGCCGCGCCCGGTTCGATGCGGTTGCTCGCCAAGGACGAACTGCTGAAGGTCACCCCCGGCGTGTACCGCCGCTGCGCGCACCGTCCGGGGGCCATCGCACGCTCCGACTTCTTCTGGTCACGCGTGCTGAAGAGCACCATCGAGGGTGGCTCCGCCAGCTTCGTCGCCGTGCACACGTCGCCCGATGGGGTCGACGACGGGTACGTGCTCTACAGCATCGCCTGGGAGGAGCAGTCGCTCGCCGACAACGGCGGCGTGTGCACACTGGTCGATCTGTTCGGGGCCTCGCCCGAGGTGGAGCTCGCGCTGTGGGACTACATGGTGCACCTCAGCCTCATCCGCTCCATCGAAGTGGAGAACCGGCCGATCGACGACCAGGTCCGCAACGCGGTGCCCGACCGTCGGGGTTACCAGGTGCGCCGGCGTTGGGACGAGCAGTGGGTGCGACTCCTGCGTGTCGAGGAAGCACTCACCGCCCGTTCGTTCGCCGACGGCCCGTCCGTCACCATCGCCGTCGACGACCCGTGGTACGCCGACAACTGCGGCACGTTCCATCTCGGGGCCGCGGGCGCACGCCGTGTCGACGAGCCTGCCGAACTGCACGCGCCTATCGCCGCGCTGTCGGCCGCGTATCTCGGCTCGGTCTCGTGGCGCGACCTGCTGCTGGTGGGCGGCGTCACCGGTTCGGCCGACGCGGCCGCGCGTGCCGACGCGCTGTTCACCACGCACCCGACCACCTGGTCGGGCACGTTCTTCTGATCGCCTAGCGGCCCGGACGCCAGGTGTCGCCGAGCTCGGCGGCGCTCGGAGGGTTCGCGCCGGCCCGCGTGCAGTTCACGGCGGCCACCTGCACACCGGCCACCACCGCGGCCTCCACGGCGGCGTGATCGGCGAGGTCGGCGCGCCCCAGCCCGGCCTGGTGCCACCACGCCGCGAACGCCCCGCCGAACGAGTCGCCGGCCCCGATGGTGTCGACCACGGTCACCGTCGGCACGGGCACCTCGAGGCGCTCGCCATCGGGAAAGTGCACCTTCGTGCTGTGGCCGCCGTCGGTGTGCAGCACGACCGCCCCCGCAGCGCACAGGTCGGCGATGGCAGCCGAGTGGTCGCCGGGCGCGATGAACTCGAGGTCGTCGGTGCTCACCTTCACCACGTCCGCGCGTGCCGCCATGCGCGCCAGCCTGGCCAGGTACCCCGTCCGGTCGGGCGTGACGCGCGGCCGGCAGTTCGGGTCGAGCAGTACGAGCACGTCGGGCGCTGCACCAACGGTGAGCGCCTCGAGGGAGGCACCCATCGGTTCCAACACCATGCCCAGCGTGCCGACGTGGAGGATGCGGGTCGAGCCCGGCAACTCGCCCACGCCACCGAGCGGCGCCGACGTGTCGGAGAGGTAGAAGTGGTAGGTGGCCGAGCCTGACTCGTCGAGCTCCGCTGCGGCCAGCGTGGTGGGCAGTTCGGTGAAGTGCACCAGCGAGTCGTCGACATGGTCGGCGAGGAGCCGCTCGTGCAGCTGCCGACCGAAACGATCCCGTGACAGCGCGCCGAGGAATGCCACGGGCGACCCGAGACGGCCGATGGTGCGGGCCGCGTTGAACGGCCCTCCGCCCAACTTCGCCGCAACCGATCCCTTCGGGTCGATCACCAGGTCGACCAGCGCTTCTCCACCCACGACGATCACGCCGCGCAGGCTACTGTGCACGCATGTCCGATCTCGTCCGCACCCTCATCCTGTGCGGACTCCTCAGCGGTACCCAGCCGGTCACGGTGATGGGCTTGCTGCTGGTGATGGCGGGCGGTGTCGACTCGCGACGCGAGGGCCTGGCCTACCTCGCCGGCGCCTTCCTCGTCGAGTCGTCGATCCTGCTCTTCGCGAGCCTCGTGCTCGGCAACACCGTCGACACCGAGTCGAGTGTCGGCCGAGGATTCCTCATCGCACGCATCGCACTCGGCCTGTTCCTCGTCGTCGCCGGCATCCGCTTGCGCAAGGAGCCGAAGGAACCGCAGCCCGAGATCCCGAAGTCGCTCGAGCGGTTGCAGGGCATGGGCCCTGGCAAGGCGTTCATCGCCGGCCTCGCATTGGCCGATTATCAGGGCCCGCTCATCGGGTCGATGGCCATCGCCGCATCGACGGTCACCACCGGCGGTCGGCTGGTGGCGTTCGGGCTCTACACGCTCCTGGCCTCGGGCATTCCCTTCGTCATCTTCATCGCCGTGCTGCGCTCGCAGAAGGCGATGGAGAAGATGAACAACGTCACCACGTGGGTGATGCGCAACCGGCGGATGATCGCGTCGTGGTTCGGCATCGTGCTCGGCACGTTCCTCATCGGCGACGCGGCGCTGGGCCTCATCTTCAAGGGCTAACGTCGATCGGGTGCCCCGAATCGCGTTCACGTCGAACCTTCGTCGTCACGTCGACTGCCCTGCCGCCGCCGTACACGGCGCAACGGTTGCCGAGTGTCTGGCCGACTACTTCGCCACGAACCCACAGGTGCGCACATACGTGCTCGACGACCAGGGGCGCATCCGCCGTCACGTCGCCGTGTTCGTCGGCGGCGAGCAACTACGCGACCCCGCCACTCAGTCCGATGCGGTTGCCGACGGTGACGAGATCACCGTGATGCAGGCGCTCTCAGGAGGTTGACCATGTCGTTGCTCGTCGGTACCCGCAAAGGTTTGTTCACGCTCGAGTCGGGCCCATCGGGGTGGGCCATCGATCATGTCGACTTCGCAGGGGAACCTGTCACCGCCGCAGTGCAGGGCCACGACGGCACCGTCTATGCAGCGCTCGGCACGGGGCACTTCGGCTCGCACATCTGGCGACGTGAACCCGGTGGCGAATGGGCGGAGGTGGCCGCGCCGGCCTACCCGCCGCGGCCCGACGACGCCACCGACGTGTCGCCGATGACCCAGGAGCCGTGGCCGTGGACCGTGCAGCTGCTGTGGACGCTCGAGAACGGCCCTGCCGCGCGGCCCGACGAGCTGTGGTGCGGCACCATCCCGGGAGGTCTGTTCCGCTCCACCGACCGCGGTGCATCGTGGGAGCTCAACCGTCCGTTGTGGGACATGCCCGAGCGGACGCAGTGGTTCGGCGGCGGCTACGACTTCCCCGGCATCCACAGCATCAGCCTCGACCCGCGCTCCCCCGACACGATGCTCATCGCCATCTCGTGCGGTGGCGCCTGGATCACCGACGACGCCGGCGCGTCGTGGACCGCCACCACCGGCATGCGCAACGAGTACATGCCGCCGGGCGAGGAGTACACCACCATCGTGCAGGACCCGCATCGCGTGGCACGGTGCGCCGCGCAACCCGATGTGGTGTGGAACCAGCACCACAACGGCGTGTTCAAGTCGGTCGACGGCGGCCGCACCTGGAACGAGATCCACGAACGTCCCCCGTCGGTGTTCGGGTTCGCCGTCGCAGCGCATCCCACCGATGCCGGCACCGCATGGTTCGTCCCCGCGGTGAAGGACGAGATGCGCATCCCGGTCGACGGCAAGCTCGTGGTCGCACGCACCACCGATGGCGGCGCGACGTTCCAGTCGTTCGGCGACGGGTTGCCGCAGCGTCATGCGTACGACCTCGTCTACCGCCATGCGTTCGAGGTCGACCACTCCGGCGACCACCTGGTGATGGGCACCACCACCGGCTCGCTGTGGACCAGCAGCAGTGCCGGTGAGCGCTGGGACACCGTGTCGAACCACCTGCCGCCCATCTATTTCACCCGCTTCACAGGGAGCCCTGCATGACCCGGCCGAACGGCATCCACCATCTCGCTATCAGCACCGCCGACATCAAGGCACAGATCGAGTACTTCACCGACGTGCTCGGCTGTGAGCTCGTGGCCCTCTACTGGATGCACGGTGCGAAGGGCGCGTGGCACGGGTTCCTCGAACTCAATGCGCACTCGTCGATCGCGTTCGTGCAGATGGACGCCATCAAGGACATCGAGCCGATCCCCGGTGTCACCCACGCCGGCAACGGGGCCGGCACCACGGCCGGCGGCGCGATGCAACACGTCGCGTTCAACGTCGACACCTACGACGAGCTGCTGGCCATGCGCGACCGCATCCGCTCGCGCGGCATCAACGTGATGGGGCCCATCCACCACGGGATGTGCGACTCGATCTACTTCGCCGGCCCCGAGGGCCTCACGCTCGAGGTGGCGACGTCGCAGGCCGCCATCGACGGCAACCACTGGATCGACCCCGAGGTGGTCGCCCTCGCCGGCATCTCCGCCGAGGAGCTCGCCCGTTACCGCACGCCGGCGGCGTTCGACCGTCCGGCCGAGCCGATCTCGAACCCGCCGATCGATCCCGACAAGCCGCACATGGTGTATCCGCCCGCGGTGTACGAGGCCATCATGTCGATGCCCGACGACGTGCTGGCCGATCGGTTCAGCGTCACCGAACCGCCCGTCGCCTGAGGCAGCTCACAGCTCGACGGTGCCGGCGATGCAGTTCGCGACGTCGCCACCCACCCACACCGCGCCCGCCTCGTCGGTGGTGATGCGCACCTTGCCCGCCCTGCCCATGGCCGTGCCCTGCGACGCGACGTACGGCGCGGCGAACCGGCCACTGCCGATGAGCCACTGCGCGAGCGACGCGTTGAGGCTGCCGGTGACCGGATCCTCGAACGTCGACCCGCCCTCGGAGTAGAAGGCGCGCACCTCGTACGCGAACGGCGCCTCCGCCGCGTACGCGCCCGCGACACCGATGGTGAGCCGCATCGCGTTGGGCCGGATGGCCAACACCTCCTCGGCCGAACCGAGCAGCAGCCCCAGCCAGCCGGGCCCGTTGTCGGCCCACGCAGCGTCGAGCACTGCGGCTCGGTCGATGCCGAGCGCGTCGGCTGCCTCCTGCACCGTCGCCTCGTCGGCCGGGCCGCCACGCAGCAGCGGCGGCGCCGCGAACGCGAGCGAGTCGCCGTCGCGCCGGAGGGTGACCAGACCCACGCCGCACTCCTGCACCACCACGCCCTCGCGTTGCGGCACGCCACCATGGGTCAACCACGCGTGTGCCGAGCCGAGGGTCGGGTGCCCGGCGAACGGCAGCTCGGCAGCCGGGGTGAAGATGCGCACGCGGTAGTCGGCGGCCGGATCGGTGGGCGGCAGCAGGAACGTCGTCTCCGACAGGTTCGTCCAGTTCGCGAAGCGCTGCATCGCTGCGGTGTCGAGCCCGTCGCCGTCGACCACGACGGCCAATGGATTCCCGAAGTACGGGCGATCGGTGAACACGTCGAGCTGAGCGAAGCGGCGCTGCATCTCAGCGAGTCTGGTCACTCCTCGGCTCGTCGACAAACGAGATTCGACGTCCGGCGATCCAGCACACCACCCCGAGCACGAGGGCCAGCAGTGCCCACGCCGCCGTGGTGCCCGAGCGACCGGTGATGGGCAGGCTGCCGCCGCTGCCGGCCAGCAACGTCGTGGTGGTGGCGGCCGAGGTGGAGGAGCCCGCCACGGTGGTCGACGATGCCGACGTCGTGGTGGTCGGCGCCGCTGTGGTGGAGGGTGCTGAAGTGCTCGACGTGGTCGGCGGTGCGAGCGGCACCACCGAGAGGCTCTCGACCGACGCGCCCGACGAGCCGTTGTCGTTGATGGCGGTCACCGTGAACGTGTAGTCGAGCCCGGGCGTGAGGCCCGTGATGACGCACGACGTCTCCGTGACCGTGGTGCAGGAACCCGACGGGAGCCCTTCCACCACATAGCCGGTCGCGCCGGGAACGAAGTCCCACGTCACCGTGACCGAGGCCTCGCCGGGGTCGGCCACCACGTTCGTCGGCGTGGCCGGCAACAGGTTGCTCGGTGTCACCGCGTTCGACGGCAGCGAGTACGGCGACGACGCGACCGCGTTCACGGCGAGCACCCGGAACTCGTACGCCGTGCCGTTGGTGAGACCGACCACCACCGTGCTGGTGGCGTCACCGGGCACGCTGCTCGGGTCGGTGGTCGCCGTGGTCCACGAACCGCCGACCGGCCGAACCTGCAACTCCCACGACGTGACGTTCGTGCTGCCGGGCGTCCATCCGACCGTGGCGCTCGCATTGCCGGCCACGGCGACAGCACCCGACGGCGGCTCGGGCGGGCAACCGTCACCCAGCACGGGCACCTCGGTCTCGAAGAACAGCTTCACGGCGCCGACCTCGATCCAACTCGGGTCGCCGAACTCGCCGCTGTTCTTGAACGACAGCCGCACGTACCGACTCGCGTGCGCGCCCACGTCCAGCACCGTCGGGCAACTCGTCACGAGGTTGCTGCCCTGCATCGACTGCAGGCCGGTGCCCACCCCACGACGGTCGAGCTCGGTCCAACCCGCGTCGTTGTACACCGGCGTCGTGTCGGAGCTTTCCGCGTGGACGGCGATCGACGCCTGCGTGGTCTTGCCGTCGCTGAACATCTGGAACACGCGCAACGTGGTGAACGCCGTGACGGTGCGCAGGTCGATCACCACGAACGCCTCGGTCGTCGCGATGGAGTCGATCGTGAACCCGGCGTGCGTGTAGGGCTTGTACACGAAGTCGGAGCTGTCGGCCGTCTGCGTACCGCTGCTGGTGGGCGGGTCACAGAGGATGTGCGAGAACACCCACGCGGTGTTCCAGCAGTTCACGACACCGGACTGCGAGTTGACATCAGCGGCCGTGACGTACACGCCAGGGGTCGGGTAGTAGCTGTTCGCGTACACGTAGAGGGGCCAGGCGCGGCCGCCGCGCGGTGCCGTGGCCGCCACCGTGCCGCTGCTCCACAGCACTCGCGTGTCGGGCTCGGCCACGAAGTTCACACCTGTGGTGCCGGCGAGCGGTGTCACCGCGCTCGACGGCGCAGACGCTGCTGACGTGCCGCCGCTTGTGGTGGCGGTGACGGTGAACTGGTACGCCGTCGAGTTGGTGAGCCCGGTGACGGTGCACGAGGTGGCGGCCGGGCTGCCCGATGTGGCACACATTGCACCGCCGGGCGAGGCCATCACGGTGTACGCAGTGACGAGCACGCCGCCGGTCTCCACCGGGGCCACCCAGCGCACGACCGCGGTGCCGTCACCGGCGCGCGCCGAGACGGTGGTGGGTGGCTCGGGAGCTGCGGCGAGCGCCACGCCCGCTCCACCGGCACCCAACACGCCGATCATCGAGAACAACGGCAGCGCCATCAGCGCCACCACCGACCATGGACCTCGCCGGACCCTCATGGTTCACCTCGTCGCCTGCGACTCCCGTCGCGGCTCGACCATACGACGGCCCATGCCCCTCTCACCAGGGCCTGAGGACCCTGGCGACACACTTTCGGAAGTGGGCACGATGCACCCATGATGCGTCTTCACCACACCCTCAGCCGCATCGCCTCCCTCCTGCTGGTCGGCGGCGCGGTCCTCCTCGTTCCTGCCCATGCAAGCGCTGCCGGCGACGGCAACGGCGTCGTCTTCGCCTACGCCCAGTCGAACGTCACACAGACGGTGGCGGTGACCGATCTCGTCGGCACCGACAGCTTCAGCGCCTCGATCCGAGTCGCCTCCACACCGGGATACGCCTCGGACTTCCTGTTCCGCGTCGAGTTCCTCGATGCCGGTGATGCGGTGCTCACCACGGTCACCCCGCAGAACGGCGCGCTGTCCACGGGGACCGATCCCCTCACCTGGCTCACGCTCACCGGTTCCCTCACATCCGCCGATGCGAACTGGGCGAGCATCGCAAAGGTGCGGATCACGTTCGCCGGCGATGACGGTGCACTGTTCTGGGCCGGCAACTACGGCGCCCGCGTCGACGAAGTCACGCTGCTGCAGGTGAAGCCCGGCGGCTCCACCCAACTCCTCGCGAACCCCGACTTCGCCGACGGCCAGACCAGCTGGACCGCGTCCTGGCAGGCCTGCTCGGGCGTCGACGGCGCGAACCCCTGCCTCAGCATCGGCGGGCTCACGGCACCCGGCGGCGTGGCGACGACCACCACGACCGTCGTCGTGGCGACCACCACCCCGGCTGATTCGGTCGAGACCACGGCTCTCGGCAACGCCGGCGCCACCATTCCCAGCACGGGCAGCGGATCGACGTCGACCCCACTCGCTGCCATCGCGCTGCTGTCGGCGGGCACCGCACTGGTGATGGTCGCCAGGCGACGCACTGCCTGACATCGCCCGTCGGCGGATGGGCCACAATGACGTGATGCCGACCACGCCGACCGGAGTGCCGTTCCTGCGCACGCCCGACGCCCACTTCGAGCAACTCGCCGGCTTCCCGTTCGCACCGCGGTACCTCGAGGTCGGTGGGCTGCGGATGCACTACGTCGACGAAGGCCCGAAGGACGCACCCGTCGCGCTGCTGGTGCACGGCATGCCCACGTGGAGCTACCTGTATCGCACGATGATCCCGCCGCTCCTGGCCGCCGGGTACCGCTGCATCGCCCCCGACCACATCGGGTTCGGCCGCAGCGACAAGGTCACCGACCCGGCGTGGTACGACATCGCTCGCCACGCGGCGAACCTCACCCACCTCGTCACGTCGCTCGACCTCCGCGACATCACGTTGTTCGTGCAGGACTGGGGTGGGCCGACGGGGCTCGCCCAGTACGCCACGATGCCCGAACGGTTCAGCCGCCTCGTCATCATGAACACGTGGCTGCACCACGCCGAGTACGAGTACTCGCCCGGCATTCAGCAGTGGATCGTGCAGAACTCACCGGGTGGCCTGTTCCGCGACAACGTGCCGTCGAAGTTCAACTGGGGCACGTTGATGACGGTCGCGACCGGCCGGGCCACGCCGCAGGACAGCGTGTTCAAGGAGGCCATGGGCGAGCCCGGCGACTACTCGCCCGACGCACGTGCGGTGAAGGATGCCTACGACGCACCGTTCCTCGGGCTCGGTGACGACGCCGTGGCCGGACCCCGCCGGTTCCCGCTGAGCATCCCGTTCCACGATCCGGCGTCGGGCAATGCCGTCGCACAGGAGCAGCACTTCGCCGCGGTGAACGCCACCACACTCCCCGTGCACTTCGTGTGGGGCACGAACGACAACGTGTTCACCACCGAATGGGGGCGCACCTGGCACGGGCACATCCCGCACTCGACGTGGAACGACGTGCCCGCCGGTCACTTCCTGCAGGACACGCACGGCCCCGAGATCGTGGGTTTCGTGCTCGGCCACCGCTGAGATCAGCCGAAGGGCGGCACCGCCACCACACCGAGCGTGCGGAACGTGGCGTCGGCCTCCGCCTGCCATTCGGTCGCCTCGACGGCGTCGGGGCGAACGGTACGCAGTGCGTGCAACGTGAGTGCCCGCTCGTAGCCCGTCGACGGACCGACCGCGAGCGCCTCGCGCAGCGTCGGCTCTGCCTCGACACCGAGCCGGTGCTCCACGAGCGCACGCGCGCGGAGGACCCGGACGTGACACGAGTGGTCGCGACCGAACCTGGCGGCCAGCGCCAGACACTCCTCCACCGTCGCGATGCCCTGCCTGGCGTGCAACTCGAGCACCCTGGCCTCCACCTCGTCGTGGAGGTCGACCATGCCCAACCGCTCGAGCAAGGCGTGCGCTCGCTCGAGCCGGTGCGCTGCATCGTCGAACCAGCCGGCACGGAGTGCCGCCGTGCCCGAGAAGAGCAACGACGCCGCGATGCCGGCCGAATAGCCGACCGCCTCGTAGTTGCGCAGCGCCCCGTCGCACAGCTCGACCGCTCGCGACCAGTGGCCCTGGTCGGACAGGATCTCGGCGTTGTTGATGGCCGCCGTGGCAGCCTGCACCACGTTGCCGCCACGCTGCGCCAGTTCGAGCGCCTCCAGGTAGTAGCGGCTCGCCGTGTCCCAGTCGCCCGAGAAGTACGCATCGATGCCGAGGTTGGCCAGGATGCGCGCGGTGCCGTTGTGATCGTCGAGGTCGCGGTACGCGGCAAGCGCGCGGCCACCGATGTCGGCGACGTCGGGCTGGTCGAGATAGGCGATGGCCAGTTGCATTCGTTCGAGCGCCAGTGCCACGAGGCGCAGATCGCCCGCCGCGGCGGCATTGGCGAATGCGGCGCCCGCCAACTCGAGGCACACCTCGTTCTCGTTGCGGGTGGCGCGGACACCGGCTTCCGCGAGTGCGACGTCGGCGCGTGCTGCCGCCCAACGCGGATCGCGTGCCCCGACCGGCACCTCGGCGGCCGCAGCCCGGAAGCGACGCAGCGCGAGGTCGGGACGGCCCTGACGTTCCGCGACGTTGCCCAGCTTGCGCAGGAGTCGGACGCCGTCCACCGGGTCGGTGACCGCGCGACGCACGCGCTGATAGACACGGTCGGCCGGGTCGAACCGACCCAGCTCGAAGTACAGGTCGCCCAACGCTTCGGCCACCTGGTTGCGATCGGCCACCGACACACCAACGGCGTGACGCCCGGATGCGAGCGCCCGCTCGTAGGCATCGGCGGCCTCCGCCGTGGCTCGCTGCGCGACGGCCGTGGTGGCAGCCAGCAGCGAGAACTGCCACGCACGATCGTGGAGGCGCGCCGCGGAATAGTGCAGCGACAGCAGCGGCGCCACGGAGGCCGGGTCGGCGGTGCGTTCCTCGATGATGGTGGCGGCGAGGCGATGCAACTGGCGACGACGGGCGAACGGCAAGCCCTCGTACGCCGCGTCGCGGTAGAGCGCATGGTTGAACGCCCAGGTGGTGCCGGCGCGGAACGCCACCGCACCCGACGACACGGCCACACCCAGCACGTCGGACGCGACGATCGGCGACCCGTCGGCCGCCATCATCGCGGTGACCACGTCGTCGTCGAACTCGTTGCCCAGCACCGAGGCGACGCGAACCAGTCGCCGCGTGTTCGGCTCGAGCTGATCGAGTCTCGACGCGATGATCTGCTCGACGGTGTCGGGCAGTTCGCCGGCGTCGTCGGCCAACGCACGTGCGAGCTCGATGGCGAACAACGGGTTGCCCTGCGACCGTTCGACCACGAGATCGATCTCGCGGTCGAGCAGCGGGCGCGAACTCACCTCGATGGCCAGCTGCTGCACGGCGCGGCGATCGAGCGGTTGCAGATCGATGGTGGAGACGTGCGCGGCGTCGAGCGCCCGCCACTCCCCTTCCGGACGTCGCGACACCACGATCGACCAGGGCCGGCTGGCGCACGCCCTGACGAGATGGTTCACGAGGTCGCCGGATGCGTCGTCGACCCACTGCAGGTCTTCCACCATCAGCAGCGAGGCTCCGGTGAGGAACGCGTCGAGGTAGGCGACGACCACTTCCTGCAGACGGAGGCGACGGAACTCGGGGTCGATCGCATCGACCTCCGGGGTGGAGGGCACACGTGCGCCGAACGGCATCGCGAGGAGCGGCAGCATCGGCACCAGCGCTCGCGCATGCCGGGCGACGTGATCGGTGAGGCGCGCGCCCACTTCCTCGGCGGTCGCGTCGAGGGGGATGCCCACCGCGGCACGCAGGAGCGGACGGAACACGCCGTACGGGGTCGCCGCGCCGTAGGGCGTGCACGAGCCCTCGAACAGCATCATCTCGTGCGACACGTCGCGCACCGCGTCGAGCAGTCGCGACTTGCCGACGCCGACCGAGCCGACGACCTCCACGACCACGCCCAGTTCGCGCAGCGCTCGCGACAGCACCGCCATCTCTCGTTCTCGACCGACGAGCGCAGTCGAGAGCCCGTCGCGGCGTACCCGGTCGGTGACGCTCCGCACGGTGTGGGCGGTGATCGGCTCGGATTTCCCCTTCACCAGGAACGGCGGCAGTTCGTCGACCACGTAGACGGTGCGGGTGGCATCGAGCACGGTTGCCACGGCGACGACCTCGCGGTCGCCGGCCTTGCCCAACATGCGCGCCGCGGTGTTCACCGGATCGCCCATCAGGGTGTAGGTGCGGCGATGCTCCGTGCCGAGGAACCCCGCGAACACGCGGCCGCTCTGCACACCCTGGCGAACCACGAACGGCGACTCGATGCGAGCGATGGCGAGCGCCGTCTGCAGCATCGAGTCGGCGGTATCGCCCGTGTTGAGCGGTGCACCGGCACAGAGCACGAACTTCACGCCGTCGGTGGCGATGTCGGAGTGCAGCAGGGTGACGCGATGGTCGTCGCACGCGGCCACCACCTCGTCGACCACGTGGCCGAGGGCGTCGGCCACCGCGGTGGGATCGTTGTCGCGCAACGCTGCCGCCACGCCGGTGACCATCACGAACCCGACGGTGACCAGCCGGTGCTCGCCGCCGACGCCAGCGAAGGCCTCGAGCTGATCGATCACTCGCGCCGGTACGAACGACGCGAGCGCGAGATCGGGGCCGGTGCGTTCGGCGGGCCCGGTCGATGCATCGCCCGACGAGCCGCTCACCACCACGCCACCGTCCGACTCGGCACCACACATCACCGGCGGGAGACACGCCGCGATGCCGGGCGACACCAGCGTGTCGCCCTTCGCTGCCGCAGCCTCCAGGCGGATCACTTCGCTGGCCCGCTGGCCGCAGATGAGGAGCTCGCGGTACTTCGAACCGACGACGAACGCGTCGAACGGACCCTCCGCCACGCCGACGGTCATCGACAACTGCGCTCGGCGCGCCGCTGCGCTCGACCGCAACGCCGCCTGCATCGCCAGCCCGGCATCGGCGGCGCGGCGCTCGTGCCCCTCACCGCGGAAGATGATGAGCAGCGCGTCGCCGCCGAACTTCACCACCTCGCCACCGAACGCATAGGCGGCATCGATGAGTGCGGTGAAGCAGGTGTTGATCAGCTGGGTGATCTCCTCCGCACCGGCCTTGCCCTTCCCGGCGAGCCGTTCGGAGAGGGCCGTGAAGCCCGAGATGTCGGCCGACAGCATCGAGCCGTCGACGCTGGTCCACGAAGGGACACCGTGCGTCGACAGCTCGAGCGCGAGCCGCGGGACGAAAGCGGTCAGCAGTGGGGCGCGGTCTGCCACTGCCGTTTCCTAGCACCTGGGACTGGACGAGTTGGCCGAGGCCGTCACGCCGTTGAGCCGCCAGCTCTGCGTGCCCGACGAGAAGGGTGTGGTGAACACCCCACGACGGTTCCCGGGCAGGAAGATCTGCGGCTGGCCCCGCAGGAACGGCGACGACGTGAACGTGTTCTCGAGCAACGGGATCGACGGCACCGCGATGGCGAAGCCGGCGGGGTTGTTGTAGCCCCACTTCGCCTCGTACCGCGGGTTCGCCGTGGCGCCCCGATCGACCACGCACTCACGCACCGGCGTGATCTTCTGCGTCACGTTGGTGCGCACCGTGATGTCGTCGGTGCCGCAGGCACCCTGTGCATCGCAGATGCGCACCGTCACCGTGCGCACGCCGGCGCCGCCGTAGATCCACGCGGCCACGAACCTGCCGTCGCCGGCAAGGATGAGTGGCGTGAACGGGCCACCGGCCTGCCAGCGCACCGAGGCGCTGTACGGCCCGGGGCCGTTCGGGTCGGCGAACGTGCCGTTGATGATGACGATGCTCGACCGGAAACCGATCTCGTTCAGACCGGCCACGCCCATGTCGGCCCGCACGGTCGGCGCCGGGTTGACCGGGATGACGAGCGTGACGGTCTTCGTGACGGTCGTGGTGTTGCCGGCCCGGTCGGTGGCGCTGAACGTGAGCGTGTTCGCACCCGACGACAGCTGTGAGGCAGGGAACGTGCGGTCGGCGCAGTCGGCGGATGCGATGCCCGACAGCGCATCGACCGCGCTGCAGGTGATCACCACCGTGTCGAGCGGGCCCACCGTCGAGGGTGCAGTGGCGGTGACCATCGGGGCGACGGTGTCGATGTTGATGCCCGACACGTTCAGCGGCGTGCTGTTGCCCAGCGCGTCGGTGGCGATGACCTCGATCGACTGGTTCGCCCCCTGGGTCGACACCGTGCGTGGCGACGGGCAGACGGCCACGCCGCTCGGGTCGACGCAGGTGAACGTGAACGTCACCGGGGTCTTCCACCAGCCCGCCGCGTTCGCCTCGGGATCTGCGACCACCGACACGATGGGGCCGGCCGAGTCGGTGCGCACCCGGTACGTCGACGTCTTCGTCGCGACGTTGCCGGCACGGTCGCTGATGGTGACCGATGCGGTGTACTGCGCGTGCCCGGGCGACATCACCGGCTCGGTGATCTCCACCGAGCAGACGCCGTTCACGCCCGACCGATCGTCGGTGGCGGTGCACGTCGGCCGCACATAGGCGGCCTCGTTCACCACGGTGCCGTCGGCGGGGGCGTTCCACGTGATGACCGGTGCGACGCGGTCGATGTTGATGACCCGCGAGGCGAGCGATGCGATGTTGCCCGCGTTGTCGACCACCGAGATCGACACGATCTGTCCGGTGACATCGCTGTTCACCGTGACCGGCGCAGGGCAGGCCACACCCGACACGTCGGGTTCGCACGCCACGGACACCGTGACCGGGGTGTTGTTCCAGTCGAACTCGTTGGCGTCGGGCGTGACGGCCAGCGTGGCCACCGGCGCCGTGAAGTCGAGCTTCAGCACCACCGACCCGGTGGCGCAGTTGCCCGCCGTGTCGCACGACTCACCCGACGTGACGCGCACGCCAGCACTCTCGAGACGCACGGGGGTGGGAGCGGGCACGTTGGCCTCGGGGTCGTCGACCCTCCACGTCACCAGCACCGGGGTGTTCGACCATCCGGCAGTGTTCGGCGGCGTCGACAGTTCGGCGGTCACCACCGGCGGTGTGCCGTTCACGTCGTACGTGAACGTGCGCTCGGCGGAGGCATTGCCCGCCAGGTCGAACGACATGGCGGTGATGGTGGTGACACCCTCGGTCGAGAGCGTCACCGCCGCACTGTTCCCGTTCACCGCGGTGATGCCCTGCGACTGAGCACCCAAGACCGAGTACTCGACGCGAGCAACACCGGTGCCGGCATCGGCGGCGCTGATGCGCACCACGGTGGGCGTGGGCACCGGACCCGGCGCACGGTCGACCGACACCGTGGGAGCCGAGCCGTCGATGACGACGCGGCCAGCCGTGGTGTGACCCGACTGGGCCACCGCACTCCACTCGTGCGTGCCATCGCCCGCGATGAGGAACGTGCTCGGGCCGGCCGGCAGCGTGCGCGACACACCGTCGAGCGTGAGCGTCACCGGCGTCTGGCTGGTCACCGCGACCGTGACCGAACCGGGGTGGAAGCCGGTGGTGGTCGGCGGCACGACGACGGTGAGCGCCGTCGTGGGCGTCAGCTCCGGCGCCGGCGCCGGCTGCAGGTCGTCGGCGAAGTTCGTGGCCTTGTTGGTGGCCACGCCGACGTTGCCCGCACCGTCCTTCACCTGCACGATGAACTCGACGTCGGTGGTGGTGGGTGCAAGCGTCAACGAGCCGCTCCACCGGTCGGTGCCGGGCACCCGCACCAGATCGAGGCCGGTCCAGGTGGAGCCGGCACGACCCGGGTTCTGCGCCACGAGCACGTACACCCGGTCGACGTCACTGGCGACGTCGGTGGCGGTGACGGTGACCGCAAGACGGCCGTTCACCGCGGCCGACTCGACGGTGCCGATGACGGGCAGTACCCGATCGGGGTTCGCCGGGTCGGAGTAGTAGACGACGACGTCGATGTCGTCGTCGAGGCGCTGCACGCCCGAGTCGCCCTGGTACTGGCCGGTGGCGAGCACGAGTTGCTGGCGCTCACCCTCGGGGTTGGTCGAGGTGGCGATCGACGCGATCTTCGTGGGGAACGACCCGTCACCGGCATCGGGTTCGGGGGCACCACTCGCCTCGTCGAACACCGGGCTGGCCACGTACGGGTCGGGCAACGACACGTACGTCGAGGTCATGCCGAGCACGATGGCACCGCGTGCCTCCACCTCGAGCATCGTCGGGTCGGTGGGAACCACCACCGAGATGTCGCGCACGGCCTTCGGCTGCACGGGACGGCCCGGTGCGACGATGACCTGCTCGGTGCCGTCGTCGGTGTTCGCGTAGTACGTGCCCGAGGGCGTCGCCATGGCAGCGTTCGACGTGGCCACCACGACGCGCGTGGTGGGCGTACCCGACGCGTCGGGCGTGGTGCGCCGCGTGGGCGTCACGGGCAGCGGATCGGAGGGAAGGCCGACTCGGTAGAACGGCAGCCCGTAGAAGGTGCTCTCCTGAAGTGCCTTCTCGTCGTACACGCTGAAGTTCGAGGCGGTGGCCTCGTAGAAGTCGTTCTTCGCCCACATCAGGGCCTGACCCACGGTGCTGGGCGCCTCACCACCGAGCGACGGGAGGTCGAGCGGCGCCGTCACGCGCGAGGCGAACAACGCCATCAACTGTTCGGTGTAGGCGACTGCTTCGGTGTCGCCGTAGCCGAAGCCGGTGTTGCCGACGAACAGTGCACCGTCACGACCCAGCTCCTGCGCCCAGTCGGCGTTGGTGGCACCGACGAGGATGTCGCTGGCGGAGAAGCCGGAGTGGCAGCCCATCGAGAACACCAGCGACTGCACCAGGCTTGCCCCGGGGGCCACCTCGGCAGCGATGAGGTTGTCGTCGAAGCCGACCACCTTGTCGCCGACGGCCGGCAGCGCGCGGTAGTGGTCGAAGTGGGCGTTCAACGACACCAGGGCGTTGCCCTGCAGGTTGTCGAGCTTGCTCGCCGCCGCGACGCGGTCCCACTTGTTGCCGGCGGCATCCACGCCGTCGGCGAGCTCACGGTCGATGTTCGTGATGCCGCCCGCTGCCAGACGATCGGCCACCTCGGCCGAACCGTCGGACAGGAAGTCGTAGCCGAGCACTGCGGCGGTGTCGATCGAGAGCGTGCCGTTGAACTCCACGAACGTGCGCAGCGCATCGGCGATCTCGGCAGGGGTCTCCACGACACGACCGAGCGCGGCGTCACTGACGTACAGGTAGCGGTCGCCCAACGACCGTGCGGCCTGCTCGCCGTACGGCTCGTCGCTGAGGATCATGCTCTCCCAGTGCGATGCGTTGGCGGCATTGCGCAGCGCGCCACCGACGAGCTTGCCCTCGAGTTCGTTGCGGTACGTGTACTCGTTGGCCACACCGGCCGAGTCGAGCAACCGGGCCATCGGGATGACGGTGTCGCCGCCCAGCACGACGATGTGGTCGAACTGGTCGCGATGCGGGTCGACGATCTGCTGGTTGATGGCCGCGACGACGGCGTTGGCCGCCTCCGGGTCGCACGAACCGGCCGCGCTGTCCCAGTGGTCGTACGCGTCGAGCACTGCCTGGTAGCTGTCGACCGACACCACCACGGGGCGCAGCTCGAGCGCCGAGCCGGCCTCGCTGCCGAGGTAGCCGGTGAGCGCCGCCAGCGCATCGTTCACCTCGATGCGGCCGGTCGCGCCGTACAGCTGCTGCAGGCGGGACGGGTTCACCAGGATGAGGGTGTTGGCATCGGCCGGGATCGTGGCGGCCGCCGGCACGCTCTGGCGTGCGGGCAGCGGGTCGATGGCCTGGCATGCCGGGCGCACCTGGGCCTCGTTCACCTTCAGCTGCAGGGCCGCCGGTTGCGCGTTGGTGGCTCCGTTGGCGCCCACGATCTGCACGAAGTACGTGCCGGCCGGGAGGCGATCGGTGGTGATGTTCTCCGTGCGCGTGCCCACCCGGTTCGAGGTGGCGACCAGCTCCACCGACGGGTCGAGCGTGTCGAGCCGGGTGAAGTCGGCCAACGGCGTGGCGTTGGCGCCGCCCGCGTCGGGATCGTTGATCGGGAACAGCGCCTCCTGCGGGCTCACGCCGCTGAGGGCGCCCCCGCCGGTCGACGGGTTCACCCGTCGCCACAGGTACAGGTCGAGGTCGGCGTCGAGGTTCGACAGGTTCGCGATCAGCTCGTCGTTCTCGGCGATGTCGATCTCGAACACGTCGATGTCGGTCGGCGACATGATGTACGTGAGGTACACCGTGTCCTCGGCGGCCTGGGTGGTCTCACGCGCCGTGGGCTGCGGGCCGACGAAACGGAAGTCGTTCGGCTCGATGCCCTCGCTCACCGTGACCGTGGCAGTGGCCGGCACCGAGATGTCGGTGCCGATCACGCTGGCCGTGCCCGACAGAGCGGTGGCACCGAGCCGCAGCGTGGGCAGCACGCCGAACGTGATCTCGTGGTCGACGTTCGGCGCCACGGTGAGCGTCCACTGCGCCGAGGCACCGACGATGGTGGGCTCGAGCGCCGTCCCGTCGAACGTGGCCGTGCCGGCGACGTACGACGATGCCGACGGCAGCGCCGTCTCGACCACCACGGTGCGGGTGCGGTCGCCGCCGAGGCGGAACGAGGCGGTGAAGTTCGTGGAGCCGACGGCGCCCGCGGGGAGCTCGTCGGTCGAGAGTCGCTGGAACTCGACGCCGTTCTGGGCGAGCGACGCCGGATCGAGCATCGCGAGCAGCAGGTCGCCGAGCGTGAGGCCCTCGAGCAGACCGGCGTGGTCGAGCTCGGCGAGCAGGTCGCCGAGCGTGGTGTCGCCGATGGCGGCGGCCACGTCGAGCAGGGTCATGTTCCCGATCTGCTCGGGCGTCAGATCGCCGAGCGTGATGTTCGCCGCGATCTGCTGGCCGATCACCGGGCCGACGATCGACTCGAGCTGCGCCACCGAGATGAGGTCGAGCAGCGAGCCGAGACCGGAGAGCGTGACCGGACCGGCGACGTCGAGCAGGTCGCCCATCGTGAGGTCGCCGAACTCGGCCAGGTCGCCCACCGTGCCGGTGGCGTTCGACAGCAGCGCCTGCAGACCCGCCTCGGTGAAGGGTGCGCCGGTTGCGGGGTCGAGTGCCACGGCGATGAGGTCGGCGTAGGTGACGCCCGCGAGCGCCGCGCTGAGCTGACCGAGCGTCAACGATGCGAGCGCATCGAGCTGGGTGGGCAGATCGCCGAGGGTGAGCTCGTCGAGGCTCGTGAGGTCCTCCAGCGTGAAGGTCTCGTCGATCGCGGCCAGCATCCGGTCGATGCCGAAGCCCTGGATGAAGGGCGCCAGATCGCCGAGCGAGATGCCGGCGGTGACCGCCAGCAGCTGCTCGAGGCGGGTGTCGAGCGAGATGGCGCCGGCCTTCACCGCATCGACGAGTGTGCCGAACGCACAGTCGACCTTGGCGCAGTCGATGGTGACGCCGAGCGCCTGGATGGACCGCAGCGGAATGGACCGCAAGGGCGAACCGATGACGTCGATGGAGCGCAGCGGGATCGACCGCAACGGCGTGCCGTTGACATCGATGGACCGCAACGGAATCGAACGCAGCGGGATGGACCGCAGCGGGATGGACCGCAGCGGGATGGACCGCAAGGGCAACACACCGACGGCGATGGAGCGCAGCGGCACCGTCGCGAGAGCGGAGCCCTGCACGTCGATGGAGCGCAGCGGGATCGACCGCAACGGGCTCTGCCCGATCTCGATCGAGCGCAGCGGGATGGACCGCAGCGGGATCGACCGCAACGGAATCGAACGCAGCGGGCTCTGCTCGAGCGCGATGGACCGCAGCGGAATCGACCGCAGCGGCGTGCCCTCGATGTCGATCGAACGCAACGGTGCGCCGTTCACGTCGATGGAACGCAGCGGGGTGCCGTTCACGGAGATCGCATCGAGGTCGATGGAGCGCAACGGAATCGACCGCAGCGGGATCGACCGCAACGGGATCGACCGCAGCGGGCTGACCAGCAGGTCGACGGAGCGCAACGGGATGGACCGCAGCGGGATCGACCGCAGCGGGCTCTCCGCCAGGTCGATCGAGCGCAGCGGGATCGACCGCAGCGGGCTCTCCGCCAGGTCGATCGAGCGCAACGGGATCGACCGCAGCGGGATGGTGCTCAGCGACACACCGCGGAGCGTGACCTCCATCAGGTTGAGATGGCCGAGCGCCTGCTCGCAGGTCTCGTTCGAGGCAACCAGCAATTCGGCGATGATCTCGCACCACGGGTTCGGCTCACCGGGAGCGATGGAGCGCAGCGGGATGGACCGCAGCGGTGTGCTGCCGAGCGCGATGGCCGCGAGCGAGATCGAGCGCAGCGGCGTACCGTCGACGTCGATCGAGCGCAGCGGCAGCGCCTGGATGCGAGGCCCGACGACCGGATCGGCGAGCGCCTCGCCGAACGTGAGGTCGTTGATGAGACGCGTCTCGAGGCTGCTACCGGCCAGCAGCGCGGGCCAACCATCACCCTGATCGGTGGTGACGTCGATGCTGCGCAGCGGGATGGACCGCAGCGGCGCCGACTCGAGCACGATGGACCGCAGCGGGGTGGCGCCGATGGGAATGCTCGCCAGCGCCGTGTCCTCCACACCGATGTCGGTGATGGAAGAGGCCGCGACGGTGGAGAAGCGACGCTCCTCGATGAGCGCACGGTCGAACAGCGAGACGGCGAGACCTGACGGAGCAACCTGCACGTCGGCGGGCGAACCCGTGGCGACGGCGAGATCGAAGTCGAGCGTGATCGGCGCCGCGATGTCGAACGAGTAGAACGCGCCCGCGTCGGGACCGAAGGTGTTCGAGTCGGCGGGCGCTCCGACGAGCACCGTCGTGCCCGACACGGCGACGGCGTCACCGAACGCTTCACCGTTCTGGCCGTCGACCGCACGCAGGATGCGCGTCTCCGACCACGACCCGACGTTGCGCTCGAACACGTACGCCGCACCATCGCGGAGCGGCTCGTTGAACTTCTGTGCCGCAAGGGCGCCGACCACGAGCGAGGCGCCGTCGAGGGCCACTGCATTGCCGAACTGGTCGGCCGGCTCGGCGTTCGATGCACGCAGTCGCTGAGCGCTGCCGTACGCGTTGGGGCCACCCGTGTACGCCCACACCGCACCTTGGTGCAGACCCGGAATGCTGTACAGCGGCTGACCGACCGCGAGCGTGGACGGGCTGATGGCCACCGCCGCACCGAACTGGTCGTTCGGGCCGAAGCCGTCGGGTGCCGTGAAGATGTCGGTGGGGTCGGCGGTCCAGGTGGCGCCGGTGCCGCGTTCGAACACGTACACCTGACCCTGCGATCCGCCGCGCGGTGCGCCGACCGCCACGGCACCGTCGTTCGTGGCAGGGTCGAACCACACCGAGATGGACTTGCCGTAGTTGTCGATGAACAGCGGTGCGTTGTTGCCGTGCGGCCACAGCACCTGCTGCAGGTTCAGGAACGGGCTCTGGGCCCGGTACACCCATGCGGTGGGGAGGCCGTTCTCGGGGTCGCCGACGGCGATGACCGTGTTGTCGATGTCGACCGAGCCGGCACCGCTGATCTCGGTGGCGTACTTCACCCACGGCTGGAACGGCGCGCTGCGCTGGTACACCTCGGTGGTGTCGTCGTCGCCGCCGGGCCCGCGCTTCGTGATCGCGATGACGTCGCCGTCGATGGCCACGTCCTCGCCGTAGGCGAAGCCGACCGGGCCGTCGAACTGCTGTTGGAACACCCAGGTGCTCGTCGCCACGTCGTAGTGGTAGATCGAAGCGGACTGCGAGGTGGGGGTGGACGCGAACGACCCGTCGCTGCGACCGACGATGGCCCACTCGCCGTCGACGTCGACCGACGTGCCGAACCCGCCGCCGTTGCCGGCCCCGCCGAGCGTCTTCTCCGGCACCGCCTGGAACACGATCTGGTTCGTCGACGTGATCGCCTCGAGCGGCGACGTGGTCTGCAGCGACCACTGACCGCCGAAGCAGTTGACGCAGTACACGGCGTCGTAGACGTCGCCGGGCACGGCCGGCGCGAGGGCCGGCCAGTCGATGACGAGGCTGCCGCTGCGGGTGAGGGTGCCGTTCACCTCGAACGTGCCGAAGTTGTTCCGCGTGGTGGGCGGGCCGGTGATGCCGATCTCGATGGTGGAGCTCGGCACCAGCGTGAGGTCGCCGTGGACGGAGATCTCGCCACCGGCGCCCATCGCGTAGGTGGCGCCACCCTCCGACCAGTTCGGGGTGAGGATGTCGACGTCGTTGCCGGCCGCTTCGATGCGGGCGCCGGGCTGCACGTCCCAGGCGACGGTGCCGTCGAGCGACAGGAACGTGTTGGCGCCCTCGTTGACGAGGCGACCGGCCAGGGTGACGTTGCCGCTGCCGGCGATGACGATGTCGTTGTCGACCGTCGCGACGTCAGCGGTGGGGTCCACCGACATCGAGCCGTTCACGGTGAGGTCACCGGAGAGGGCGACCCGGCCGTTCGCCGCCACGGCGAAGTTGCCGCTCGAGGTGACGATCGACGGGGTGCCCGTACCGAGGATCTCGAAGGTGATGGGGAACCCCGGAGCAGTCTTCAGGTCGCCCTGCAGCACCAGTCGGCCGACGAGGGCCTCCTGGGTGAGCAGCACGTCGAAGCCCTCCGGGATGACCGCCGTGTCGAACGGGCCGGGCACCTGGGCGCCGTCCCAGTTGTTCGGCTCACTCCAGTCGGCCTCCGGATCGGGGTTGATGAACGTGAGCGCCGTCAGCGTCGTCACCAGCGCGTTGATCGCGAACTCCGACGTGTTGCCGTTCGCGTCGGTGGCCGTGGCCGTGATGAGGTCGCCGTCGAACACGCCCTGCCCTGCCGCGCTGCCGAAGTCGAGCTGGACCTCGCCGGGTGCCGCGATCGTGCGCGTCCCGAGCAGACGATCGGCGCCGCTGCCGAACTCCGACACCGCGTACACATCGAGCTGGATCGGGTAGGCACTCGCGAGCGGGTCGGAGTCGATGCTCGCGTCGACCACCAACCTGCCGCCGACGATGGTGCCGGTGATGACCGGCGTGTTCTGCAGGTTGTTCGGTCCGTTGTCGAGGTCGTCGGGGTCGTTCGGCAGCGGATCGGACGACGCCGGATCGAGCGAGATCTCGTTGACCTCGGCACCGAAGATGCGGTTGCCGACGATGCGGTTGTTCTTGCTGAGCACGTCGACGTTCACGCTGTTGTAGGCGATGACGTTCGCGTCGTTGGAGCCGGGTCCGCCGATGACGGAGCCGTCGTTGAACTCCAGCATCACGCCGATGCCGCTCGACAGGAACGAGAAGCCGTCGGCGCTCACACCGATGGAGTTGCCACGCAGCCAGAACTGGCCGCCTCGAACCGCGACGCCACCGCCGCCGATGACGTTGCCGCCGGCGGCGGTGCCGTCGCCGATCTGCGCCGACGCGCCGACCGCGTTGCGGACCACCACACCGGTGGTGTTGCCCAGCACTGCCGTTCCCGAGGCGTCGGTGCCGATGAGGTTGCCCGTCACCAGCAGCGACGACGTCGACGCTGGTGCCGTTGCCGCGATGCCGACCGCGTTGCCCGAGATGAGGTTGTTGCGCACCACCAACTGGTCGAAGCTCGGCGAGAGCACACCCGCATCGGTGCCGTTCGCCGTCGAGCCAGTGGCGTCGACGCCGATGTGGTTGCCCTCCACGTACGCCGACCCGGTGATGTTGACCATCGCACAGCTGGGGCAGTTGGTGCCCACGAACACGTTGCGGTTGGCGGGGGTCGAGCCACCGACGACCAGACCGTCGGCCGCGAACGCCTGCACGCCGGCGGCGAGCCGGTTGCCCGCGAGGTACGTGCCGTCGGGCTCGGCACCGATGTAGTTGCCTTCCACCACGACGTCGGTGACGGCGTCGATGTACACCGGGAAGTCGAAGCGGTTGATCGCGAGGCCGCGGATGACGGTGCCCTGGGCGGCTCCGGTGACGTAGAAGCCGAGACTGGAATCCGGCCCGGTGAGCTCGATCTGCACGGACGCATCCCCGCCCACCGCCTGGGTGTTCGGCGACGCACCGGTCTGCGTGTACCCGTCGATCGTCATGGGTGACGTGATCGGCGGCAGGCCGATCGTGAAGTCGATGGTGTGTGGCCCGACGCCGGCCAGGCCGAAGTGGACGGCATCGTGACCCGTCTCGCCGTTCGCCTGTTGGATGGCAGCGACGAGAGTGCAGGTACCGACCGAGGTGAGGCACCGCCCGTCGAACGGCGTCACGTCCTGCTCCGGGCCGGTCGAGTCGACCGTCAGGACGTGACCGGCCAGGGTCGGCGCCGAGAACTCGGAACTGTTGCCGAACAGGTCGGTGGCGTTCGCCACCAGCGCCGTGCCGGGATCGATGCCCAGCGCGGCACGCGCGCCGATGTTGGCCCGCACCGGCGTGTCGGGGCGCGTCACCCCGACGCGACCGACGAACTGCGCGCCCTGGCCGTCGACGGCCTTGTACACGTCGACCGCGATGGGATAGGTGACGTTCGGCGAGAACGAGTCGGTGCGAGCGGTGACCCACACGTCGGTGTCGTCGACCTGCACGTCGATGCGCGGCGTGTTGATGGCGTTGTTCGTGCCGCTGTCGGCATCGCCGCGATCGTTGGCATCGACGCCGGCGAGCACGATGCCGCCCTGCACGTTGTCGCGGATGTCGTTACCCTGGATGCCGTTGCGGCTCCCCGAGTACAGGTACACGCCGACGTTGTTGCCGGCGATGAGGTTGCCCTCGCCGGCCAGTGCGCCGCCGATGCGGTTGCCCTGCGCGAAGTTGCGCACGACCACGCCGCCCGAGCCGGCCACGGCTGCGCCGTTGCCGAGCAGCGTCACGCCATCCGCGGCGGGGCCGATGTAGTTGCCACGGATGGTCGTGTCGAGGGTGTTCTCCCAGATCGAGATGCCATCCCAGTTGTTGCCGCTGATGATGTTGCGACCCGACGGCGTGCCGTCGCCGATGGCCGTGCGCAACACGTCGCGCACACCGGCGCCACCGATCTCGACGCCGTACCAACCGTTCATCAGCGCCGAGTCGGCGGTGGC
>Ga0172373_10002670_pt1 | contig 26962 bp, 21 predicted proteins | sample Lak10m_2_FD_114546 | JGI IMG/M metagenome (GOLD analysis project Ga0172373, IMG submission 114546) | Freshwater microbial communities from Kabuno Bay, South-Kivu, Congo - kab_092012_10m | ecosystem: Environmental > Aquatic > Freshwater > Lake | place: Democratic Republic of the Congo...
TATAACAAATTTCTACAAGGAACTAAACAATGAAATACCACCTCAGCAATCTGAAAAAAAGCCAAAAGTTGAACCAGCTACTTCTGTTAATAAAGAGCAACCAAAAGTAAGTGAAAAACAATATCAATTGGTTGGTAAAGTTTTACATGCTGAGGAAGGACATCTGCCTTTTTCAGGTGTAAAAGTTAGTATTTATGATTCCTTACAGCATGAGGTTTATAGCACTATTACAAATAAATTGGGTGTTTTTTGCTTCCCCTCTGTTAATATAAAAAACGCTGCAAAAATCAATGTTGATAGTAATTCTGAGTCAACAAATAAAGTTGTACTTACAAATTACGAAAAAGAAAAAGTTGCTGATGAGACAAAGGTCAACAATCAAAAAGTGGAGTTTAGTTCTACACCAAAAAATAAAATGTTTGATAAACTGGTGCGAGATAGTTATACCACTTTTTTGGCCGGGAAAATTGGAGTTGAAGAAAATGGTGAGAATAAATTATTGGCAAATAAATTTATTTATTTAATGACGGAAGACCATGAGGTAATTGAGAAAGTTAGAACAAATCAGTTTGGTGAATTTTTATTTACAAAATTACCACTAGATAAAAATTATATTATTGCGGTTGACGAAAATGATACTGAACTCGGAATTAACAACAAACTTAAATTATATACCGTTAAAGATGTTTTAGTTAATGCAAAAGATAGTTTGATAAAAGGAAAGTTTCAATATAAATTTTTAGTAAACGATTCTAAAAGTTTTTATGAAATGATTGTTGATGATACTAAGTTAAGAATGGATTTAAATGGTAAAATTGCCGGCGATAAAACCACAAATGCAATTGAAAATTTAAAACTGTATTTACTCAATAAGGATAAAAACATAATCGACTCTACACTATCTGGAAAAGATGGTGAATTCAAATTTAAATACATCCCTTATTCCGACCAGTTTTATTTTAAGATTAAAGATACTTCTATAGTTAATAGTTATAAAAGTATAATCATTTATGATAAAAACGGAAACATTGTGAAATATGTTTCAGTAAAAAACAAAGAAATTTTTGAGTATAAACTTTTACAAAATGATCTAACGATGTTACAGGAAATTTATCTGCATGATCCATGGATGAATTTGTCCTATCAGGTTTCAAAAAATAACCCGACCGCACCTGTAACTATAATGGAAAGTATTTATTTTGAATCCGGGAAAGCTGATATCATGCAAGCATCTAAACAAACGCTAGATAAAATAGCTTTCACCTTAAAAAATAATCCAAAAATTAAGATTGAAATTGGCGCACATAGCGATAGCAAGGGAAGCGATGAGTTAAACCTTAAATTGTCCGAAAAAAGAGCACAAAGCGCTTTAAATTATTTTGTTTCAAAAGGTATTGAGGCAAATAGAATAACCGCAATTGGTTATGGCGAAAAAAAGCTATTGAATAAGTGCGTAAATGGTGTTATCTGTTCAGAAGAAGAGCATGCAAAAAACAGAAGACTTGAGTTTAAAGTCATCATGCAATAAGTAAATCCTTCGCTTAACGTAAATTAAATGTTAAGCAATAGTGTTTTTTTTATTACTAAAAAGTTTTATTTACCTTAATTTAGGGTTAAATAAAATTTACAACCATGAAAAACTTATTTTTAACAGTAGTTTTTAGCATTTCAGTATCAATGCTTTCTGCACAGCAAATTGAATCTCAAGATTTACAAAAAGTAAGTTCAGAAAAGTCAAAAATTACATCTTTAAACGAAAGTTCAACCGTTTCTAAAAAGTTATTTGGAGCTGTTACTTATTACTATGAAAATGGAAAGATAAAAGAAACAGGTAGTTTTTTAGATGGTCAACGTCATGGTATTTGGATCAGATATGATGAAAATGGGAATAAAATTGCAGAAGGCAATTATAACAACGGATTAAAAGATGGTAAATGGATGATTTGGGACGACAAAGGCAACAAACGTTTTGAATTCTCTTACCAAAACGGACAAAAATATAGTCTTTGGTCGAGTTGGGATGAAAACGGATCGCTTATCGCTTCAACAAATTACGAAAAAGAGTAAACTATTTCGTGTAATTTTATTGGGCGTTCCATCCGCCATCAACCGGCATAGCAGTACCTGTAATTGTAGATGCTTCGTCACTTGCTAAAAATAAAGCAAGTTTTCCTAAAGTTTCTACCGGAACAAATTCTTTAATCGCTTGTTTGTAAAGCATTACTTTGCTTATCACTTCTTCTTCACTCATGTTGTGAGCTTTAGCCTGATCTGCAATTTGTTTTTCAACCAAAGGTGTTTTTACATAACCCGGACAAATTGCATTGCAGGTAATGTTGAATGGAGCTCCTTCCAACCCTAAAACTTTGGTTAAACCTACTACGCCATGCTTTGCTGCTACGTAAGCTGATTTAAATTCAGAAGCAACTAACCCGTGCGCTGATGCTATATTGATAATTCTGCCAAATTTTTGTGCTTTCATCGTTGGCCAAACAGCTTTACTTAGATGAAAAGCGGAAGACAAATTAATTCCAATAATGGCATCCCACTTTTCAGCAGGAAAATCCTCAACTGGAGAAACAAACTGAATCCCTGCATTGCAAACCAAAACATCAATTTTTCCAAATCTTAAAATGGCATCGTCCACCATTTTTTTCAACTCAACAGGGTTAAGCATGTTTGCAGATGAAAATTGGGTTGAAACACCATATTGTTTCCCAATGTTCTCTGCTATTTCGGGTCCATTGACTTCTAATCCGTTAAACACAATATTGTATTTTGCTTTTGCAAACTCAATTGCAATGCCTAATCCTATACCGCTCGAACTGCCTGTAATTAAAACTGTTTTATTCATGATTGTTATTAAGAAGCATCAAAAGTAAATTAATTTTCAATTGATAAATTAATCGTTTAAATCAAAAATGTTTTTACTTTTTAAACAATCGTTTTGTTTTTTGTGAGAAAATTAACATCATTCAACAAATGCCTTATTTTTTAAGATTGTATATTTATCAAAAATTAAAAAAACACAAACATGGCACTAGAAATTACAGACAGCAATTTTGAAGAATTAGTTTTAAAATCCGATAAACCGGTATTGGTTGATTTTTGGGCAGAATGGTGCGGACCATGCCGAATGGTTGGACCAATCGTAGAAGAACTTTCAAAAGATTTTGATGGAAAAGCAGTTGTTGGAAAAGTAAATGTTGATCACAACTCAGGCATTTCTGCAAATTACGGAATCAGAAATATTCCAACTTTGTTGATTTTTAAAAACGGTCAAATTGTTGACAAGCATGTTGGCGCAGCTCCTAAAAATGTATTAGCTGCAAAAATTGAAGCGCAACTATAATTCTATTTTTTTAAAGCCATTTTGAATAATTAAATTTACCCAAAATGGCTTTTTTATTTTCATGAACTCCTTTCATTCACAGAACATACAGCAATTTTCAAAACTTGAATTTTTTGCAAAACAAGTTGTAGAAGGTTTTATTACGGGACTTCATAAAAGCCCGTTTCACGGATTTTCTGTGGAGTTTGCCGAACATCGTTTATATAACAAAGGCGAATCAACGCGGCATATCGATTGGAAATTATTTGCAAGAACCGAAAAACTTTTTGTAAAACGTTACGAAGAAGAAACCAATTTACGCTGTCAAATTATTATTGACACTTCGTCTTCCATGAATTTTCCTTTTGAGTTAAATTCAAAAAAAAACGAACAGGAAAATAAAATTGGATTCTCGGTAAAATCAGCAGCGTGTTTAATTGAGTTATTTAAAAAACAACGCGATGCCGTTGGATTAACTTTATTTAATCAAGAAATTCAGAAACACTTTAATGCTCGTTCGGGGCAGGTTCATTTAAAGCTAATCTATGCTGAACTTGAAAAATTGTTAGCTGATTTTAATCCCGAACAACTTAAAACATCTAATATTAGCGAAGCGCTACATCAAATTGCAGAAACCATTCATAAACGTTCGCTCGTAGTTATTTTCAGTGATATGTTTGAGAATTCCGATAATAATGAATCATTGTTCTCTGCCTTGCAACACCTCAAACATAAAAAACATGAAGTTATTTTGTTTCATGTTACCGATAAAGAAAAAGAATTTGATTTTAATTTTGAAAACAGACCCTATAAATTCATCGACATGGAAAGTGGTGAAGAATTAAAATTGAATGCTTCCGAAGTAAAACAAAACTATATTGATGCTATTACAAAAGTGTATGAAGAAATAAAATTAAAATGCGCTCAATATAAAATTGATTTTGTTGAAGCAGATATCAATCAGGGATTTGAACAAGTTTTAAAATCTTACCTCATCAAACGTAATTTACTTTTTAGGTAAAAAAATCTACACATCTAAAATCAGAAATCTAATGTGTTAAAAACAAGATGTCAGGTCGAGCGAAGTCGAGACCTGCATTTGTCGACTTCTCGACTTCGCTACCATTGACGTTTTTAGTTACTGCCTTAATAACTAATAAGTTGCAGATTTAGCTCATTAGCCTTTTTAGTTAAATATTTAAGTTGTTGTTCCTTTTGTTTTTGCTCATAAAATTCGATTCCCGTCTCAACATAATTTAAACCGTGCTTGGTTAAGTTATAATAAAGTTCTGCTATTTTTCGTGCTGTTGCTTTTATTGCTATTCCAGCGCCTCTTCGAGCTTTAAGTTTTTTAGCAAAAACACCTATTCCAAGTTTTGAACTGGCAAGCATACTTTGTGCGGCTTGCTTAAATATTTGCCCACCTCTTGTTATTGCTCTTTTCTTACTTCGTTTATTCATTTTCCCAGATTGGTTTTTACCTGGAGCTAATCCTAACCATGACACAAATGATTTCACATTAGGCCATTGATAGATATTGTTTCCTAATTCAGCAGTAAGACGCATTAAGCTATAATCTGTTATCCCAGGCAAAACAGTTGCATTTGAACCGTGTATACCTAATAGTAAATCATGTAATTTATTTATATCCGGCTTATTGTGTCTTACGGCTTTTGGCTTTTTATTATCTCTAAAATTTGTATTTGATTGGCTATCAAATTCCCTTAATATTTTTTCTATTTCTACATCACATAATTTCACTTGATTGATGTAAAACAAATAGCCATCATATGCTTGTTTTAATTCAAATAAATATTCCTCCTTGTAATTTCCTTCTAGTGCTAATAATATATCAGCTCCTTTTCGTTTTCTTAAATCAGAGGTACAATAACTTAGCAGAACATGTGCATCGCGTTCTCCTTTTAAAATAGCACTAATCATAGCCATACCGCTTGCTCCATGAGTTTGTGATAACACTTCAGGTAATCTAATATTCATTTGAACTAAGGATTTTTGCATATGGTTAATATGCGAAGCGCCCATTTGTAATTTATCCTCACGCATACGTGTGTAAACTCTAAGTTTTCTAACAATATCCTGCGGAACAAAACTTTTTTTCAATAAACCATAACTAAATAATGTTTGTATCCATTGACAATCTTGAACATCAGTTTTTCTGCCTGGAAAGTTTTTGGTGTCCGATGGATTTACTAAACACACATTAAATTTATCTTGTTCTAGTATATCATACAAAGTGCACCAATAAATACCTGTGGCTTCCATCGCAACATGTCTAACCCCATTCTCTTTTAAATAAGTGCATAGTTCTTTGTATGAACTTGTAAATGTTCTAAAATTACGAACTGACTTGCCTTCAACGGCAACAAACACCTTTTCACTGCCAATATCTATACCGGCTGTGTTCTCTAAGATTTTTTTTAATTCTCCCATTATACAGATTTTATAGAAAAACAATAAGCTCAAAGTATATTAATGAAAAGTATTACTACCATGGGGGATACTCTTTTAAGTTCACCAATATTGCTTACTACATACTTTGAAACAAAACTCGAACTCAGGTATTTTACACTAGTGTTAGGACTGTTACGCTGCTCATTGTTAATCTTGTTCACTCAAAGATAACGTCATTTTATATTGCTTTTTTGAAAAAAATTATCCCTCGAAGTGACATGTTAATTGGTGGTTGAGAGACCTCACCCCAGCCCTCTCCGAAGGAGAGGGGGTTAAGCCCCACCCTGCCTCCCCAAGGGGGAGGACTAGTTTGTGGCGAAACTATGAAATTAACGAAGTTAATCGCTCCTCTTCCTTCGACAAGCTCAGGATGGAACCTTCGGAAAGTAGTAAGACCAAAGTGTTAATATTCTTTTATCTTACTACTTTAATCTAAAATACTTTTTTACTGCAACACAATCTTCCTGATTTCAACAGTATTATTTTGCGCATTAATGATATGCAAGAAATAAATGCCATTTCCACCAAAAGTGCTTAAATCAATGGATTCTGACTGTTGTGTGATGGCCTGGTTGTAAATTACCTGTGAAAGCGAATTGAAAATTTTAATAGAGTAACCGTTAAGGTTAGTGAAATTACCAAAATCTAAATTTAGGTTTGTGTTAGCAGGGTTTGGAAACACTTTTATGGTATTAATAATGGTGTTATTGTTTAAACCAACTGTGTTTACATTTATAAATAATGTATCTGTAACGCTAATGTATGTTGTTACGGTATCGTAAACGGTTACGTTTGTTATACAAGTATCTGCAATTTGTATATACGCAACATTTGAAGTATCTACACAATTACCCGAAGTTGAAATTGCTCTTATTGCTTGATTATGTTCTGATAATTGAACATTTGCAACTGTAAGTGTATTTGTATTTACACCACTGTAATTGCCATAATTGTTTAGTGTTTGAAACCCTTGCCCTAAATCACTTTGCCAAATATAATTTGGATTAGCATCGGAAGTAGTTGCATTAAATGTTGCTGTATTGCCAATTTGTAAAACATTGTTTTGTGGTGTTATTACCAAATTGTTATTACAGCTTACTGAGTTGTATAAATTAGTAATTTCTTGTTGAGTTAATGCACGATTCCAAATGCCGATGTCGTCAAGTTTACCATTAAAATATTCAGCTACACTAAAAATATCAACTCCAAAATATAGATTGTCTATCGAACACCCACTACCACTTGAGTTTGTTGTATTACCAATAAAGTTACCATTTACAAAAAAAGAATTTAAATTAATATTTGTTACAACAATTAAATTATACCAATTATTATTAGTTAATAATGTATTAGTTCCATTGAAATTGCCACCACAACCAATCCCAGTTCCATTTCCAATACCAGGTTGTAAATAATTATAATAAGTACCCCATAAACAACTAGACGATGATCCTAATGCTATTATTGTACCAGTAAAAGAATTTACATTATTAAAATTAATCCAGAAACTAACTGTTTGAGTTTGATTTGCAAATTGATTTCCACCATTTGAAATTATAAAATCATTTACCCCATCAAAACTATACGCTTTTCCAACATTACCATTTCTATCACTAGTCAAGGTCGCGCCATTAACAGTTCCGTTGTTATTATTTCCGCTTTCATCATTTGCGTTTCCATTAAACGGCCACCAACCAACAAGTCCATTTGTTGGCACATAAGATGGAACATTTTGAGCGATTGTTGCAGTTGCTAAACTAAGCATCGCCACTGCGGTCAGAAAAAAAATTTTCTTTTTCATAAAAATTTGTTTTTGTTTTCCACTCTGCCCCGCAGTAGAGTTAATTGTATTAAAAAAAATCAGCGTGAGACAGTTGCTTTAACTTGTAGCTGAGGGAGTCGAAGCCCTGTGAAACAAAGTAAAGCAACGCTCACGCTTTGGCGTAAGCGTTTTACTTTAACTTCCCTGTTTCACTTATTTTTCGACTTTTCAGCTACAGGATGGTTAGCAAACGCTAATTTTATATGATAGTCATAAAGACCGTGTTTTATTCTATATTAATTTTTTAAATTTTATCTATTCAAAAATAGTGTTTTATTTTGTTTCTTAAATTTCTTACAGCCACCATTACCAAAAACTAAAAACTAAACTTACCGATTATCCAATTTTTAACTGTAAAAAGAAAAAAAATTGCACCTTTGTTTCTTTTAAAATTTAAATGAAAAACACCATTATTTCGGCAACCGTTTTTGCAACACTATTGTTGGCTTGCAAAACAAAAAAAGTTAATCAAGATCAAACTAACACAATAAATACTGCGCAGTTAGATTCTGTTGCAAATTTTGAACAGCCAATAACACCCGAACAAGAAGTTAAAACATACCGTGCCTCCGAAACACGATTAAGTGATATCCTTCATACTAAATTGGAAGTTAGTTTTGATTGGCAAAATGCCTGGTTACTTGGTAAAGCAATGATTGATGTTAAACCACATTTTTATGCTACCAATAAACTTTTCCTCGATGCAAGAGGCATGGAAATAAATAAAGTTCAAATGGTAAAGGATAAATCGTATTCCGATTTAACTTACAAATACGAAAACGATTCCATAAAAATACAATTAGATAAAACCTACACTCGCGATGAAAAATATACTGTTTTCATTGATTACAAATCAAAACCTAACGATCTAAAAACTGGAGGAAGCGCAGCAATACAAAGCGATAAGGGTTTGTATTTTATTAATCCAAAAGGCGAGGAAAAAAACAAAATGCCTCAAATTTGGACACAAGGTGAAACGCAAAGCAACTCCGTTTGGTTTCCTACTATTGATAAACCTAACGAACGCATGACAGAGGAAATTTTCATTACTGTTGATGACAAATACACTACACTATCAAACGGAGTTTTAGTTACTCAAACAAAAAACGCAAACGGCACAAGAACAGACCACTGGAAAATGGATATGCCACACGCACCTTATTTAGTAATGATGGGAATTGGCGAATTTAAAAAAGTAGTTGATAAACCCTGGAACGGTAAAGAAATCAGTTATTACGTAGAAAAAGAGTTTGAACCACATGCCAAAGCAATATTTGGCAATACACCCGAAATGATTTCTTTTTTCTCATCAAAATTGGGTGTTCCATATGCATGGCCAAAATATGCGCAAATAGTTGCCCGCGACTACGTGTCAGGAGCTATGGAAAACACAAGTGCTACGCTGCATGGTGATTTTGTTTACCAAACTAAACGAGAGTTAATTGATGGTAGCAACGGTGAAGATGTTATTTCGCACGAATTATTTCATCAATGGTTTGGCGATTTAGTAACCTGTGAAAGTTGGAGTAATCTGCCTTTAAATGAATCGTTCGCTACCTATGGTGAATATTTATGGGAAGAATACAAATATGGATTGGATGCCGCAGATGCACACAGTTTCAATAGTAGAATGGGTTATTTTTCGGAGGCAGCGCAAACTAAAAAAGACATGATTCGCTTTGATGTTGAAAACAGAGAAGACATGTTTGATGCGCACAGTTATAACAAAGGCGGACAAATTTTACATATGTTAAGAAAATATGTAGGAGAAGATGCGTTTTTTAGTTCATTAAAATTATACTTAGAAAAAAACAAATTCAAAACTGTTGAAATTCACGAATTGCGTTTAGCTTTTGAAGAGGTTACCGGTGAGGATTTAAATTGGTTTTTTAATCAATGGTTTTTGGCAAAAGGCCATCCGGATTTAGATGTAAAATACACCTATATTGATTCTATTAAGACGCTTAGATTAACCACAAAACAAACTCAGGATTTATCTATTACGCCAATATATAAATTACCATTGTTCATTGATTTCTATTTTGGAGAAGGATCAACAAAAAAAGTACAGCGTGAAAAAATAATCATCACCAATGTTAATCAAGAATTTAATTTTAAATTGGTGTCAGCTCCTGCATTTGTAAACGTTGATGCAGAAAAACAATTATTAGCAGTCATCAATGAAGATAAGAGTATAAAAGATTTTATCTATCAGTATAAAAATGCTCCTTTGTTTTTAGATAGAAATGACGCATTGGAAGCGTTTCGCTCAAACTTAGACGAGCCCGGCGTTTATGAAACTGTTGTTTCAGCGTTAAACGACAAATGGTATGGTCATCGTTTAAAAGCCATTTCTATTTTAACTAATGTCGCATCTAAAAAAGAAAATGAATTGAAACCATTATTCGTGCAAATTGCGAATAATGATGCAAAAACATTGGTTAGAGCTGAGGCAATTGATTTCCTATCTAAAAATTATACCGGTGAAGATTTAAACACGCTTTATCAAAGCAAGTTGAGCGATTCTTCTTATGCAGTAATGGGTTCAGCATTAATGGTAATGGCTAAAAGTAATCCGGATGCTACGTTAAAATTAGCCAAACAATACGAAACAGAAAAAGCAAGCAGTGTACGTTATGCGTTGATGGATTTGTATTCCAAGCATGGATCGGATGCAAACAATGTATATTTTAATTCCATCAAGGATGAATTTAGCGGCTTTGAACGATTTGGCTTTATGAATTTATATGGAACATTTTTAAAACGTTGTACTGATGAAACTGTTGTTTCTGGGGCTGAATATTTTAAGGAAACTGCAAAAAACGAAACTAACACCTACGTTAAAACATTTGCTCAACGCGCTTTAAAATCAATGCTGACAAGGTACAGAGATTTAGAAACTAATTATACCGATGAATTAGCAAAAGCAAAATCAGAAAATAAAAACAGTGATGAAATTCAAAATAAATTAAATAAAACTACTGCTACAAAAGAAAAACTTAAAAGCATGTATGAATCAGTAAAATAATGTAAGTTCTTTTTTATCAAAGGTCCCGTAGTTCAACTGGATAGAATATCAGATTCCGATTCTGAGGGTTGGAGGTTCGAATCCTCTCGGGGCCGCTCCGAGTGGAATCACACCAATTTTGGTGTGATTTCTTTTTTTAGATCATCTAAAATCTTTATCAACATTGAGGATTCGGGCTATCACTTCATTTAATTGGAGTGTTCGAATTATTTTTTGAAAAACCTCGTTTTTAGCATAGTATGTTTAAGGGATTCGAACTTTTCCCTGAAGAAATTAGCTTCATTTTATAACTATGATTTTAAAATGCGAATTAAATCATTGTTGATATAGAAAACTTCTTTCCCCTCCTGATGAGGTGATACAATTCCTAAATCAGTTAATTCACGCATGTATTTTGTTAATGTTGTTCTGCTTTTAATTTCTAGTAACTCACCAATTTTTTTAGGTTTTATATAGGGTTGTGAAAATAAAAGCTGATTCAATTCAAGACTATACCACTTCAATTTATTTTTTGCGTGCAAATGTGTAGCATTCATCTGATTCAATATCTCATCAATTGTTTGATTTGTTTCCTTTGAAGTTATTTCAACTGCAGTTAGCATATATTTTAACCAAGGTTTCCATGCATTTCGAGTTGTTACACCAGCTAAATTGGCATAGTAATCTTCCTTATGATTTAAAATGTATTTACTTAAAAACAAAACCGGATGGGATAGCAATTCTTGATGAACCAAGTATAGCAAATTTAATATTCTTCCTGTTCTACCATTACCATCTGTAAAAGGATGTATAGCTTCCAATTGGTAATGGCCAATTGCCATTTTAAAAAGGGGATCTATCGGATGTTTCTTATGGTCGTTCAAGAATTCAATTAAATTCTTTATTTTTTTTTCTACAATTCCGTTTCCGCGAGGAGGTGTATAAATAATCTCGCCTGATTTAAATTCACTTTGCCCCCTTTTAATAACAACCTGCGATTGTGGAGGTCGAATACCTTGCCTTGTGTTTTTAATTTGTTGAAATACTTTTACAATCGTTGCTTCATCTAATTTATTTTTTGATTTAATTGTATTGTATCCTTTCCATAAAGCTTCACGGTATCGAAGTACTTCTTTTGTTGCATTATCAGTTGATTCTTCTCGTAGGTTATCTGAAACAGCTTTGTAAAGTTCATCATCTGTAGTAAAAATATTTTCTATTGCTGTTGATGTTTGTGCTTCTTGCAATGTTATTGTGTTCACTAACATCGTGGGGTTTGGCATTCGCATTATATTTCTATTTAGCTCTGCTAAGGCCCTAGAGGCAATACCCCACTTTAACAATATATCTTTATCAAATATGATGTCAGATGGTGGTAAGTCTGGTAAATCATTATATGGTATATTTCTATCGAATTTCTTCATTTTTTTAACATGTCCATTATTTAGTTAAAAATGAACATATATCAAATATATGTCCAAATATGGACAAATACAAACTATATGTCCAATATTTTACAAAAAATGGACATAAGGTTTTCGTGTCCACTTTTGACTAAAATTTATACCTAAGAAGTTTATCACATATAGTTTCTATACATTATAAAAAAAGTCATTTAAGCAAAATACTACATATTTAGATACTGCTTTAATACACTTTTTTATTAAGGTCCTCAAGAAAAGAGTTCGAAAAAATGTCGACAGACTCCGCATAAAATCATTTTTTTCGGCTTAATTGATAAAGTTGTTGTTCTTTGTACAAGAATATTTGGAAGTAAAACATAAATCTCTACCTGGTAAGAACCTCCATTTTATCTATCAAAAATTCGGATTTGTTTTTATTAAATATAAAAACACGTAACTCATCCGTAATTAATAGCTCTTTTGGGAAATAAGCTACATGATATATATTGTACCAACCTTTTGATTCATTTTTAACGGGATTGCCATTATAATAAATTTGTTGGCCATTTCGCATGATCTGAACAACTATTTCAAAGTCTGCGTTTTGATCAAGATTATTGACCTCAGCTGAAATTGAACACATTACAGTTGGAACTTTATTAATTTCACGGAATGGTATATTTAAAGTACATACGAACTCCCCCTTATTTGAAGTAAAGCATGAATTATTAGGTCGTGTAAAATCTGTAATGATTTTAGGTTCATTAATAAATTGAATGCTACTATCAGGATCATTTTTTATTTTAATTAATTTTTGATAATAGAGATATTTATATTCCTTCCAATCCCAATCATTCTTTCCAAAAAAGCACATGTCGAAATTATTTGTTAAAGTGATATTAACGCTAATCGGATAAATTAATAAAGCAATTAATACTATTTTAAATGCCCAATGCTTTAACTTTTCGTGAACAACAATTGCAAACGGAATACTTAATACAGCTGAATACTCCACAAAATTTCTAGCTCCAAATCCGCATCCCATAGAATAAGTATACCACGCGGTACTTAAATAAGTCATCACTAAAATAAATAGTAGTATTGGAAGCCCCTCCCATTTTTTATAAAAAGAATAAATTACAAGAAACACTAATAAAATAACAAATACAGGTGAATACGGAATTAAGCCATTGTGTGGTGCAAACAAAAAAGGGACAATTTGTGGTTTTAGCAAATTGCTGAAAGATTCTCCGGGATAGGTATCAGGCAAATAACTTCCGAAAGCCCATTGCCAATAAATAAGTTGTGGTGAAACAAAAAGAATGGCTAAGGTTATGAAAACAAGAATGTTCTTTACTGATAATAAGCGTAAAAACTTACTTTTTACATCACTAAACGAGGTGCTATCAATAAATAAAATTAATGGAACAAATAGTATGTTAAAAGGGCGCACTAGATATATAAGCAATATGCAACAACTAAGTAAAACAAATTTTAATGTATTAGGTCTAGTAAAATAAAAACTTGAAAGTTGTAAAGTAGATACGAACAAGAAAAAAGAATAAATGTGTGAATAAGAGCTAGCCTTAATTGTATAGTAATAGATATTAGTACCAAAAAGTAGTACTAAAAAAGTTAAAGATGCTGTTAAAATATCAGTTCGTTTTTTTAAATAAAAAAACAAAATAAATAGTGCGATTAGTCCATAAAAAATTCCTGAAAAATCAGCGTTCTTGTGATTTAAAACACTATTACCTTCATAAGGTTCATTTGTGATTGAAGCATATAATTTACCAATTAAATAAATTGGGGCCTGCAGTAATGCAGTTCCATAAGGGTATTTGGTTTTAATTTTTTTATCTGATGTAATAACAAAACCATTTCCGGCAATTGAATCTGCTTTTTCAGGTACTTTACCAAAAAACCACGAGTTAAATACTCCCGGCAAATAAACATGATATCCAGCAGCATCTGCAAATAATGCAGAATGGTAATCTCCCGGAGTGTGTGGATTATATGTTTTATTGGATTCATTAACCAAATAAAAATATAATCCAAAAAAGAGCAATACAACAAGTATTGTATTAATAATTTTTGATTTCATTTTAATTGGAGGCTATTTCCTGCTTGCCATCATTGTACTTGCTAGGGCATTTCATTAAAATTTCATTGGCATGAAATTCTTGTCCTTCCATTTTCCCGATAATAACAATTTGTTCAGAGCGTTCAAAATCCTGTGGTTTTGTTTTGTGTAACACCACTTTTTTTTCCATTCCTTTATTATCGTACATGTAAAAGGTAAATTCATCGGCATTGATTGCGGGATTGTATTCTGTTGGTTTTTCCTTATTTAATTTGCCAACCACGTGATATTCTGTTTCCGGATTTTGGGTTGCCTCGGTAAAATCAGAGTACGTGCTTGTGTTTCCTAATGTTGCTAATAAAGCGCCAATTGCAATGGCAATAACTACAATGGCAATGATGTGAATTTTCTTCATGATTATTTTTCTTTAATCTGTTCCTCTAGTTTTTTTACTTTTCGCTCAATGAAAAATAAGTACAATGCCAATCCTAACAATACTATTGAAAATATGGCAATTACAACATAAATCTTACCTTCTTTGTAAAATGTATCAGCCATTTGTACTTGATTTTCTTGTGAAAACCCTATTGAGCAAATAAGTATAAATAGTAAAATAAAAAAATTACGTGTTCTCATCATATTCAATTTTACGTTTCAATTTTGCAATGCGTACACGCAATTGCATTAACCAGATTCCAATTAATATCCAAGCAATGCAAGCCGGATAAAAAACCATGCGCATCGTATTGTCCAAATCAAACTTACCGAAAGCAGGATTACCTCCGTTACCTGGGTGCAAAGAGGCATTCATTCTTGGCAATATCATCACAAAAACAATCATCATTACAAAAGCAAATACATTATAGATAGAAGAAATACGCGCTTTCTTTTGCTCATCTTCAATGGAATTGCGCAAAACAAAATAAGCCATATAAATTAAAAAGGTAATGGCAACGCCATTTAATTTTGTGTCTGTTGTCCACCAAGTTCCCCAAGTGTATTTCGCCCACATCATTCCGGTTAAAATCCCGATAACACTAAACACCATTCCAACGTGAGCCGATTGAACAGCAATGATGTCATTTTTTAATTGATTATTTCCTAAATACTGAATGCTTTGATAAACAGAAATACCCATTAAAAAAAGCATGGCAAACCATATGGGCACATGAAAATACAAACTTCGAATGGTTTCATTTAAAATGACCAATTTAGGAACAGGCAATAAAAATCCTGCAAAAATGGTATAAAGCACCATTAAGATTGCGAGTATTTTCCACCAGTTTGTTTTCATTTTTTAATCGTTCCAAAGGTAAGGAAATAACACATAGGAGAGCGTAATCACAATAATGTTTAACAAACAAAGAACTGCTAAATAATTCATTGAAACCGAAAAAGCCAAGCCGTCAATGGCAAATTTTGAAACCTTGATAACAACCAATAACAAAGGAAAAGTTAATGGGAAACTTAAAATTGCAGTAAGTGTAAAATTGCCACCTGCTTTTAAAGAAAGCCCTGACATGAGAGTTAAAATTGATGAAAATCCGAATGAGCTTAAGGCAAGAATGAGTGAAAATAATCCTAAATCCTGCACAATGCTACCAATGAAAATGTTGAATAAAAAAAGAGTTAAAAAACTAACTATTATTAATAAAAACGAGTTGTAAAGAATTTTTGCCAATATCACTTCTCGTGGAGAATAAAGCGAGTAATTGTAAAGCATTCTTCCTTTTTGGTCGTACATAAAACTTTTGGAAGCGGTAATTATTGAACCAAATAATAATATTATCCAAAACAATGCATTCCAAACCTGTGGTTGAATTACCCGCTGAAAAGCAAGGTAACTTACAAAAACGGTAGAAAAAACAAACAGAATAATTCCGTTTAATGCTGTTTTTTGCCGGAACTCAATATCAAATTCCTTTTTGACTAAAAGTATGAGATGTTTAGGATTCAATAAGGTAAAATTAGGGATTAATTTGAAATGTTAAATCAAACATACAATTGCGATGTGTTTGTGCAGTTTAAAATCATTCAATATGTTTAATTTTGCGATATGAGTAAATTTTTAATTGTTGGATTAGGAAACATTGGTTCAGAGTACAAAAACACCCGTCATAACATTGGCTTTGATGTACTCGATTTTTTAGCGAAAGAAGAAGGTGTTTCATTTAGTGAAGGTCGATTAGCAGATATGGCTCAACTGAAAATCAAAGGCAAACCCATTGTTTTAATTAAACCAACTACTTACATGAATTTAAGTGGTAAAGCTGTTAACTATTGGTTGCAGCAGGAAAAAATAAGTTTGGAAAATTTACTTGTAATTGTTGATGAATTAGCATTACCACTCGGAAAACTCAGAATAAACCCAAAAGGTAGCGATGGCGGCCATAATGGTTTGAAAAACATTCAGGAAACTTTAAACACAACAAATTACAATCGATTACGTTTTGGAATTGGTAATCAGTTTTCAAAAGGCAAGCAAGTTGATTTTGTTTTAGGTAAATGGTCAGACGAAGAACAAAAATTATTACAAGAACGAATAAAAATTGCGACAGATGCGATAAAATCGTTTGCATTTATTGGCTTAGAACGAACCATGAACAGTTTTAATACTAAATAAACTTAAAAACGTTATTTTAATATCATTTTCATAAATTTGTTTCTTTTACAAAAATATGCGTGACGTCATCTGGACAATAATAATAGTGTGGTTGGTATATCGCATCTATTCATCATTCTCAAATCGAAAAAACATTGTTTTTCAAAAACACGATCATCATCATTACACAAATGATGAGTTAAAAACTAACACTACTCAAACTAAAAAACCAAAGTCAAAATTAGATAATGTTGAAGATGTTGATTTTGAAGAAATAAAATAAAGAGAATTAAACTTGTCAGTTCGAGCGAAGTCGAGAACTGTCTTTTTCAGAAAAATTGAATTAAAAATTATAAAAGAAATAAAATAAATAAAGTTAAACTTGTCAGTTCGAGCGAAGACGAGAACTGTCTTTTTCAGAAAAATAAATTAAAATTTGTAAGAAACACATAAATAAAACATGAAAATCGATTTTAAAAAACTTATTCCATCGCTTGCAGCAGTGCTGATTTTTTTACTGGCAACTGTGATTTATTTTAAGCCCGTTGTGTTAGATAAAAAACAAATACGCCAGGGTGATATTATTAACTACAAAGGAGCGAGTGAGGAAATAAAAGATTATCGAGAGGAAACCGGCAATGAAGCTTTATGGACAAACTCTATGTTTGGAGGGATGCCTGCCTATCAAATTTCTACTCAATACCCAAATAATTGGTTGCAAAGCATTGATAAAATTTTCATGTTAGGATTACCTCATCCTGCCGGAATGGTATTTTTATATTTCATCGGTTTTTACATTTTATTGCTTTGCATGAAAGTCGATCCCTGGCTTTCCATTGTTGGCGCACTAGCCTATGGTTTTTCTTCTTATTTTTTCATTATTCTTGAAGCAGGGCATAATTCTAAAGCGCATGCAATTGGTTACATGGCTCCTTTGCTCGGCTCAATTTTGCTTACATGGCGCGATAAAAAAATTCTTGGCGCTGCACTCACGGCCTTATTTACCGGACTTGAATTGTATTCCAATCACGTTCAAATTACTTACTATCTCATTATGTTGGTGATGATTATTGCTTTATTTGAATTGTATAACGCATTTAAACAAAAAACAATCAAAGCTTTTTTTCTTTCATCAGCATTGCTAATTGGGGCAGGAACAATTGGGATATTACCCAACACAACTAATCTTTGGGCAACATATGAGTACGGAAAATACTCTACAAGAGGCAAAACAGAATTGACTATTAAATCTAACAAACAAAGCAATTCAGATATTGTTACAAGTGGTTTAGATAAGGAATACGCTACACAATGGAGTTATGGAGTTGGAGAAACCTTTACCTTATTGGTTCCAAATTTTAAAGGTGGTGCTTCTGAGCCAATTAATAAAAACAACAAAGATGCCTTGAAAAAAGTTGATCCTTCTATGCGTGATAATATCGGGAACTTCGGATCTTATTACGGGGAACAACCTTTTACATCAGGTCCTGTTTATGTTGGAGCAATCATGTTTGCACTGGCTGTTGTTGGTCTGTTTGTGATTAAAGGCAATTTAAAATGGGCGCTTTTTGCAGGAACTTTATTGAGTATATTTCTATCCTGGGGGAAAAACTTTATGGGTTTCAGCAATCTATTTTTCGATTATTTTCCGGCATACAATAAATTCCGTGCAGTATCTATGATTCTGGTAATTGCAGAATTGACTATTCCTCTACTTGCTATCTTGGCAATTGATTCACTCATTAAAAATTACAAATCAGCCGATGATAAATTAAAAATTTTTGGAAAAGAAGTTGACCTTAAAAAAACATTATTTATAGGCTTTGGAATTGTTGCAGGATTTTTATTGTTATTCTGGCTGATGCCGGGAAGTTTTACCGAGTTTAAACCTGATTCGGAATTACAACAAATTTTAGCCGGTCAAAAACAATCGAATCCAGGAGTATCAGAACAAGAAATTTTAAATTCTGTAATGCCATTTATGGATGAAGTGGAAAACGCACGTAAAGCAATTTTCAAAGCAGACGTAATGCGCACACTGATTTTTGTAATTCTTGCAGCAGTTGTGGTTCTACTTTTTGTGCAAAAGAAAATTTCTGTTACTATCATGAGTGTATTGCTTGGAGTATTTGTGTTAGCCGATATGTGGCCTGTTGCAGCCAGATACCTCAACAAGGAAAATTATGTTTCAAAATCAGAAAATGAAACTCCTTACTATGCGTCAAAAGCAGATGAATTTATTTTATCGGATAAATCGTTGGATTATCGTGTGTTGAAATTAGGCAATCCTTTTAATGATGCCGGAACATCGTACTTTCATAAATCTATTGGTGGCTACCATGGCGCAAAACTAAAACGCTATGCAGAGTTAATTGATTTCCGTATCGATCCTGAATACAGTAATGTTATTAGCTCATTGAGAGCGGGTGCAACTGATAGTAGCATACAGTCAATGTTATCAAAACAAAACACATTAAACATGTTGAATACAAAATATGTAATCTATGATTCTGAATCTCCTCCATTAATAAACAAAAACAGAAATGGAAATGCCTGGTTTGTAACACATGTAAAATATGTGCCTACCGCAGATGCAGAAATTACAACCTTAGGAGAAGTTAATCCCCGCTGGTATGCTGTTGTAAATGAAAAATACAAAGCTAATCTTGGTGAGTTTGATCCTGCTTTTGATTCAACTGCAAGTATTAAATTAATTTCTTACGCACCAAACAATTTGGTGTACGAATCATCTGCTAAAAAAGACCAATTGGCTGTATTTTCCGAAATCTATTATCCAAAAGGATGGAATGCATACATTGATGGGCAAACTGCTGAACACATTAACGCTGATTATGTATTACGCGCCATGAAAGTGCCGGCAGGTAATCATAAAATTGAATTTAAATTTGAACCTTCAACCTATTACACCGGCGAAAAAATTTCGTTAGCGGGCTCAGTCTTATTGGTCTTAACTGTGATTGGTGGAATTTTCTTTCACTTTAAAAAACAACAAACAAACTGATGCAAAAAGTTTTTATTATCGCTGAGGCGGGAGTAAATCATAACGGTCAACTTGATCTAGCTTTTCAATTGGTAGATAAAGCAGTTGAAATTGGTGCTGACTGCGTTAAGTTTCAAACTTTTAAAACAGAAAACATTGTTACCAAAACCTCTCCAAAAGCCAATTATCAAATGCTGGTAACAGATAAATCAGAAAGCCAGTTTGATATGTTGAAGAAACTGGAGTTGCAAAAAGAGGATTTTAAAAAAATTAAAGAGTACTGCACTCGAAAAGGAATTCAGTTTTTATCTACGCCTTATAATCCAGAAGATGCTGATTTGTTGAACGATTTAGGGGTTGAAGCATTTAAAATTGCGTCCGGACAATTGGTTGAACTGCCTTTTTTAAAACATGTGGCACAATTTGGCAAACAAATGATTATCTCAACCGGAATGGCAAATTTATCGGAAGTGTTTGCAGCCGTGCAAGCCATTCGTTCCGTTGGAAATAATGATATTATTGTATTGCAATGCAATACCGATTATCCAAGTAAAATTGAAGATACAAACATAAAAGCCATGTTAAGCATGCGTGATTCAATTGGTGTTCGTGTTGGTTATTCTGATCATGTCCCTAATAATTATGCTTGTTATGCTGCTGTTGCCTTGGGTGCAGAAGTGATTGAAAAACATTTTACTTTGAATAAAAATATGGAAGGTCCTGATCACAGTTGCTCATTGGAACCTTCTGAATTCAAAGAGTTAATTGAAGGCGTTAGAAATGTAGAAAAATGTTTAGGTACTGGCATTAAAACACCAAGTCAATCTGAAATAAACAACACGTATGGCATGCGCAGAAGTTTGGTTGCCCGAATGGATTTAAAATCAGGTACTGTACTCGAAGAAAAGCACTTTGGTTTTAAACGTCCGGCAAATGGTTTATCACCAAATTACATTGAAACATTGTTGGGTAAAAAAATAAAAAACGACCTATCTCAAGACGAGCCTTTTACATTTGATGTAATTGATTTTTAAATGGAAATTGCTGTTAGTTCAATAGCCTATTTAGGAAAACCTGTTGAGGCATTTATTGAATCGTGTATACAACATGATTTTATTCCGGAGTTCAGTTCCGGAATGCCTTATAAAGAAAATATGGCTCAGATATTTTTATCTGCAAAAACAAAAAAGAAATTTGCTCACAACTATTTTCCTGCACCGGAATTGCCTTTTGTATTAAATCTTGCAAGCGCAGATAAAGAAATTCGTAAAAAATCTATTGCACATTGCGTGCAGGGTTTACAACTTTCAGAAAAAGCCGGTGCACCATTTTTCTCTGCACATGCAGGCTTTTGCATCGATCCTAATCCAAATGAATTAGGTCAGCAATTATCACGAAGTAAAACCATTGATAGAAAACTGCATTATACCATTTTTATAGATTCAATTCATGAAGTTTTAAAGCAGAGCAGCGCAAGCGGGTTGAATTTCTTAATTGAAAACAATGTGCTTGCTAAAATGAATCGCTATGAAGATGGAACCAATCCTTTGTTATGTGTAGAAAGTGCAGAATGTAAACAAATGATTCAAGATACCAATGATAAAAGAATTGGACTATTACTGGATACTGCCCATGCAAAAGTATCTGCTAACACATTAGGATTTGATGCAGTTATATTTTTTCAAGAACTAAAGGAATATACACAATGTATTCATCATAGTGATAACGAAGGTGAGTTTGACAATAATCAAAGCATAAAAGAAGATTATTGGTTTTTACCATTAATGAGAATTCACACTGATTGTGTTCATGTGTTAGAAGTAAAAAAAATCACTGAACAAGAAATTGAAAACCAAATTTCAATTTTGAATAAACACCAATAAATTGCTACTTGAAAATTAATATTAAAGCATTTCAGAAACAGGCTCAATTAAAAAAGTCGCATTCTTAAGTTTGCGGTTTTTTTATATCGCTAAATAGCTTTTAAATAGAGATTTATCTAACAAAGTTAATACAAGCTGTCAATCAAAGTAAATTTGTTACAATATAAAAATTGCAGCAAAAACCATGATAATAATAATGATTAGGTACTGCCAAATATCTACGAAGTAAGGGGAATATTTTTTCCAGAAATTAATCAAGATTAATTTCAATTACCATCTTGCATTCGGAATCATGCGTTGCATGTATTGCATTTCGGCTAAAATAAAACCTAAATGCTCGGAGTGTTTTCCTGATCTGCTGCCGGTTTGCATATAAGGAATAAGTGGCGTTGTAATAGTTGCCTCGTTCAAAATTTTAAATACATCTTTTTCCCACAACTCTTTAGTCTTTGATAAATCAATAGCAACGCCTTCTTTTAAAAGCAGTTCATCTACTTCGTTCATTTCAAATAACTCGCCGGTAAAACGCCACAACTCATCAACCGCATCTTGTAATCGTTTTTTACTTTCATCAGTTCCATTTCCGAAACGCAACATCCAAGATGCTGAATGACGATGATGATATGCAATTTCTTTAATGGATTTTTGTGCAATGGCCGAAAGCATTTCATCTTTACTGTTGCAAAGCGCTGAGTAAAAATGTAAATCAAATACGTCAATGAAAAACTGACGTGCAATGGTTTTTGCATAATCGCCATTTGGTTGCTCAACCAGTAAGGTATTATAAAATTCTCGCTCTGTTCTTAAGTAAGCCAAATCGTCTTCCGTTCTTCCTTTGCCTTCAACATTTGCAGCATAATCGTATAAGGAACGCGACTGACCTAAAATATCAAGTGCAATGTTTGTCAATGCTAAATCTTCTTCTAAAAATGGTCCGTGACCAGTCCATTCTGCAAGGCGCTGAGATAGGATTAAACTATTATCAGCCAAACGAAGTGTATAATTAAAAAGTGCCTCTTGTTTGTTCATGAGTTAATTTTAATAAATGAAATTACAAGTGTTTAACACCTTCAGGAATTTGGTAGAAAGTTGGGTGACGATACACTTTATCGTTTGAAGGTTCAAAAAATGAGCCTATATCTTCAGGCGTGCTGGAAACAATAGCGCTTGATGGAACAACCCACAAAGCATTTCCTTCACCTCTGCGCGTATATAAATCGCGTGCATTTTGCAAAGCCATTTCTTTATCAAATGCATGCAAACTTCCACAATGTACAAAAGGCTGCCCTGATTTTCTTTGAACAAATACTTCCCACAATGCTCCTTGAGAATCTTTATTACTCATAATAATTGATTTTTAAAATTATTTTATGCAGCAGACATTACTTCGTTTTTCTTTTCAGCATATGCTTTTGCTGCTGCTCTTACCCATTCGCCATTATTGTGAGCGTTTAAACGCGCAGCAACACGTTCTTTATTGCACGGCCCGAATCCACTAATTACCGCATTAAATTCATCCCAATCCGGCTCACCAAAATCGTAACCTTTTTTCTCTTCGTTCCACTTTAATTTTGAATCAGGAATGGTTAAGCCAAGGTATTCGGCTTGTGGCACGGTTTGGTTAACAAATCGCTGACGTAACTGATCGTTACTTTCGCGTTTGATTTTCCATTTAATGGCATTTGCAGAGTTTGGTGATTTATCATCGGGTGGGCCAAACATCATCAATGATGGCCACCACCAACGGTTAAGAGCATCCTGTGCCATTTTACGTTGTTCTTCGTTACCAAATGCTAATCTGCAAACACTTTCGTAACCCTGACGTTGGTGAAAACTTTCTTCCTTACAAATACGAATCATTGCTCTGCTGTATGGCCCGTAAGAAGTACGTTGCAACATTACTTGGTTCATAATTGCTGCACCATCAACCAACCAACCAACCATGCCAATATCAGCCCAAGTTAATGTTGGGTAATTAAAAATGGAGGAATATTTAGCTTTTCCGGTATGTAAACCATCAAGTAACTCTTCTCTTGATGTGCCTAAAGTTTCTGCAGCTGTATAAAGGTATAAACCATGACCGCCCTCGTCCTGAACTTTAGCCATTAACACTAATTTTGCACGTAAGCTTGGGGCACGCGTTATCCAATTTCCTTCCGGCAACATTCCTACAATTTCAGAATGCGCATGTTGAGAGATTTGACGAATCAAATGTTTACGGTAATTATCCGGCATCCAATCTTTTGGCTCAATCATTTCGTTTTTTTCCAACTTGGAATCAAACCATTTTTCAAAATCAAAATTTTCCATGATTTAAAACTTATATCTACAAATATAAAATTAAACAAATTCAATATCAAAATAAAACCATCGATATTTAAACAAAGTTGATTTTTATCATTGACAATGATTTAAAAAACTGACAAAAGTTTTAAATCTCAATTTATTTTAATTTATTTGTTATTCTTAAAACTAATTCATGAAAAAAATATTGACAATTTACCTTTTATTAATAGGAACATCCATTTTTTCACAACTTAATAATTCAACATTCATTAATAAATTAAGATGTGGAACAGATGATATTCATCGAGAATTATTAAATAATGATCCATCAATTCGAGAGGCACAGGATTATTTTGAAAATGTAATCATGCCTATTGCACTAAGCAATGCAGACAGACAATTGAATGTAATTTATCAGGTTCCTGTAGTATTACATATTCTTCACAAAGGAGAGGCAGTTGGCGTTGGTTCAAATATATCTGAAGTTGATGCTAAACTAGGTTTAAAATATCTCAATAATTTTTGGAGAAAGATAGCTGGGTCCTATGGTGATGGAGGTGGTGTAGATATGCAGATTGAATTTGCATTAGCTGTAAGAGATCCTTCTGGGAATTGCACAAATGGTATTGTGAGAGTTAATATGAGTAGTAATGCCTCTTATGTTAACAATGGTGTAAAAAGAAGCTCTACATTAGGAATTACAGATGCCACTGTAAAATCAAGTAGCAGATGGGATCCATTAAAATACTATAATGTTTATTTAGTTGATGAAATAGATGATAAAAAATGTGGAGATGCAAACGGTTGGACTGCAGGTTATGCTTACTTCGCTTCATCGCATGGTAATTCAACTGATGGCGCTGTAATGTTGAATTGTTCTTACCTCGATGCAAGTGATGTAACATTTGCACATGAGATGGGTCATGCCTTTAACTTGTATCATACGTTTGAAGGAGACAGAGATACTAACGCAGATGGAACTTACGAATCTTGTCCAACAAATACAGCAGGCACTGCTTGTGGTTCTGGAGTTGGAGATTGCTGTGCTGATATTCCTGCTCACGTTAGAACTATTGATATTCCAAACTTATATTTTGATTGTGCAAATTCAACTTCAAATACATGTGTTGCGGGCACAACTCATCAAGATCACATGCTTAACTACATGGACTATACCGGTTGTGCAAATGAATTTACTGCCAACCAGCAAACACGTGCTTCTGCAGCATTAACAGGTACACGCGCTTCATTTTTACAATCTAATGGCAATCAAAGTTTGGTGCCACCAACTACTGCAACAGTAGATTTTATAGCTTCAAGTAATGTCGCATGTTTAGGAAGTACAATAAGTTTTACTGATAATTCCGGTTGTACTCCTAATTCATACACCAACAATGGCTTTCCAGGTATTACATTTTCCTGGACATTTACAAATAATGCCGGAACTACATTAACATCTAATTTACAAAACCCTTTAATTACTTTTAATACAGCAGGAACTTATGATGTTACATTAACCATAACAAATGTGAATGGATCAACTACTTTAACAAGAATAGGGTATATTCGTGTTGCTGCAGCACCTGTAACAGCATGTACTCCAACATCCACTAACGCAGGAAATTTTTATCAAACAATATATAATGTGAAATTGAACACTATTGATAAAACAACAAGTCAGTTTACCAATGTAGCATACTCAGATTTTTCATGTTCAAACAATACACTTCTTACCGAGGGGCAAACGTATGTAATTTCTATATCTGGTAATGCGGGATATACCGCTACTCCTCAGCCGGAAGTTTTTGAGGTAAGAATTGATTATAATAATAATGGAAGCTTTTTAGATGCAGGTGAATTAGTTCATTCTGGTTCAATAACTGCTGGTACTATGAATACATTAACAGCAAACATTACAATTCCTACAACAGCCGTTAGAAATACCCTATTAAGAATGCGTGTAATTGGTGAGTATGGAACAATTACAACTAATGAAAGAAATTGCAATGCATCTACAGATCGATTTGAAGTGGGTGATGTAGAAGATTATGGAGTATATATTATCAGCACTTGTACTTCACCAACAATTACAGGAACATTATCTGCATGTACAGGAGCAACATCACAGCTAACCGGTAGTGGAACAGCTGCAACCACTAACCCATGGACATCATCTGCTCCAAATGTAGCAACAGTATCTGCAACTGGATTAGTAACTGCACTCACTGTTGGAACAACAACAATTACCTATTTAAATAATGCCGGATGCTCAACTACTGCAACGTTTACAGTTACTGCAGGACCTACAATTACAGGAACTTTATCTGCTTGTATTGGTGCAACATCACAATTAACTGGAAGTGGAACGGCTGCAACAACGAATCCATGGACTTCTTCTGTTACAACTATTGCTACTGTTTCATCAACAGGTTTAGTTACAGCAGTTGCTGCCGGAACTACAATTATTACATATCGTAACAGCACGGGATGTTCATCAACTGCAACTTTCATTGTAAGTGCAGCCCCAACAATAAGCGGTACTTTATCTGCTTGTATCGGAGGAACTTCTCAATTGACAGGCAATGGAACACCAGCAACTACTAATGCATGGACATCCTCGGCAACAGGTGTTGCAACTATTTCAACTACAGGATTAGTAACAGCAGTTAGTGCAGGAACAACAACAATTACATATAGAAACAGCGCAGGTTGCACTGCAACTGCTACGTTTACATCAACTGCCGGACCTACAATTACCGGTACCTCTACAATTTGTGCAGGTGCAACTTCTCAATTAACAGGAAGCGGAACTCCTGCAACAACAAATCCTTGGACTTCATCTGCAACAAGTGTTGCAACTGTTTCTAATACAGGATTGGTAACCGGTGTTGCAGCAGGAACATCAACTATCACCTATAGAAATAGTGCAGGTTGTACTGCTACATTAGTAGTTACTGTTAATGCAAAACCTGTTATTTCAACCATTGCAAGTCAAACAGTTTGTTCAGGACAACCTGTTGCAGCAATAAACTTTACAAGTACACCAAGTGGTGCAATATTTAACTGGACTAA
>Ga0172373_10002671_pt1 | contig 26940 bp, 22 predicted proteins | sample Lak10m_2_FD_114546 | JGI IMG/M metagenome (GOLD analysis project Ga0172373, IMG submission 114546) | Freshwater microbial communities from Kabuno Bay, South-Kivu, Congo - kab_092012_10m | ecosystem: Environmental > Aquatic > Freshwater > Lake | place: Democratic Republic of the Congo...
ACGCTCTTTTCATCTGTGACATCGCAGGTGAGTGCGTTGACTTTGAGATTTCTCGAGCGCAATTCCTCGGCAGTCTGCTCGCATAGCTCGGCGCGACGAGAGGCGATGTAGACCTGTGCACCTAACTCCGCCATAGATTCGGTGAAGGCAGTTCCGAGGTGAGTGCCGCCACCAGTAACGATTGCGACTTTCCCCGTCATATCAAAGAGATTAGTCATGCTCCGATTAGCCATATTTGTCCGACTCTCTCGTAGGTTCTTATCTCAATCAATCCTATTTCACAGGGAGTTCACAACGTAAGAGGCGAATATAAGAGTGTCCTTCCGGAGACAGTATTGAGGCGGTTTGCAGTTTTGGGAACACGTGCAGCTGCAGGGATCACTCCCCCGCCTCAATAAAAATTAGAGTAAATCTAATCTTCCGCTTTTGACATCGTAGAAGCCACCAGCAACTTGCAAGTCTTTGGGTAGTAGCGGGTAGGTTTTAATCCGAGTGATATCTAACTCAAGCGCTGCACGTTGATCAGTCACAGTGCGAATCTCCATGCTCCGGGTATCTACTCCGGATGCTTCGAATATCGCCCGGTGAATCTCTGGTTCAGTACCAGAGGCCATTCTGCAATCAGTATGAGGCATTACTAACACTCGATTGACGGAGAGTAAATGAGTCGCAAGAACAAGGGTGCGCAGGACATCTTCGGTCACTCGCGCTCCAGCATTGCGGAGAATCTTTGCATCGCCAGGTTTCATACCCACAATGGCAAGGGGTGCAATTCGTGAATCCATACAAGTGACAATTGCCAAGCCCTGTGCAGCGCGTCCGCTCAGCCCCTCGGGGACGAAGTTCTTTACAAACTCTTGATTGGCTTTAAGAAGGTCAGCGAAATCAGCGGCCATGTAGGTAATCCTAGTCTGGAGCGCGCATCCGAGGGATTTATAGGGATTTCCATAGAAATCGCTGCTCGGGCTTCCGTTTTAGCCAGAGCCGTGGCGATAATTAGCCATGCGCAAAAACCTGGCTCGTATCTTCAGCTCAATAATCCTGCTGACCCCACTTCTCGTTTCGGTAACCACTCCTGCTCAAGCAGCGGTGGATCCTGACTCCTATGCGGTTATGCAGTTCCGAGATGATGTCGACCCCATCTCAGGGAATTACCTCTACAAGGTTTCCGGCGCCAAGCAGACTCCATGTGGTTCGGAGTATGAGAATTTATGGGATGACCCAGCGTGCGCACCAGCCACCAGCACCTTGCAGGTGTATAACTACTTACCACTCTGCGCAGATGAGAAAGTATTGAATTGCATCGAATCAGTAACCTGGATCAAGAGTGATGGCAGTGAAGTTAGGGGATCATTTAAGGAGTCACGAGGTTCTGTAGATCCTGACTTCACTTTTTCTCGCCAAGAGAAGTTCAATGTGAGTGCATCGATAACTCCGCAGATTTTCACATTTGCAGGTTTGTCACATAGTAAAGGGAGCTCATACGCAGTGACTGGCCATGTCACTCAAGATATCGTCAATGGAACGCCATCGGCGCCCAAGATTGTTGCCTCTATTGCACCTGTTTATTCAGAGAATGTTTCGCTAGACGATAAAGAGGCACGAACTGATTGCTTTAACGTGAATGCAAACGATGTTAAGTGTTGGAAGTTTGCAAGTAGCGATTCTGGAGTGACATTTAAATTAAATATGAAGCTACTGACAAAGCCTCAGGGATGGATCTCTGGGCGGGTTACTTCGCCTAAAGTCACCATAAGCGCTGCAGATGCTTCAAAGCGATTTGATGTCTCTATCTCTGGTGCCAATCTTTCGATTCCAATTCTTACCAAGCGCTACGACTACTCAGTTGCGGCAGAGCAATCCTCGTGGACGAAGATTGCAGGCGCTATTAAAGATTTAGGAGCCTATACCTGGGAGAAAATCAGCTCTGTTGGTGGAGAATTAATAGTTCCTTACGGACCAAATTTCTTTAATACCTTTAATCAATTGGTAGCAATAGATCGTCCTAGCGACGGGAAACCAGCCGGAGTTGGTAAAGAGTACGATGTGGCTGATCGCTTAGCGCAAGTGTGGCGAGTTGTTCTAGACCCTACAAATACCCCAAGTGGTGTAAGTGGTTGTGCTGCAACTGATTTTCAAGGTTTTGTTAGTTCGAACGCAATGACCTACGGAACTGCACTTCCGAAATACGATGGAGCAACGATGAGCTATGACGTTGCCTCTCCGCACTACAACCCAGGTGGTAAGGATTACGATGCAGATGCATTTAAAGGTCGCTACGACCTACTCTTGACTGAGGCATATGCGAAATGTGTATGGAGTTTGAAGGATGGCGTGCCTAATGTATCGGTCGAAGTACAGAAGACTGACGGAACACTTGATAACAGTGTGAAGGTGACCGGAGCCCTCAACTCAACGACAGGACTCTACGAGTTCAGTGCAATCGGATTTACCTTCAGTAGTCCAAAAATCAAGATCAAGCTCTCCGCACCACCTACTAAAGATGGCACTCCGACTGTTACTCAAGCAGCGCCTGCAACCAGCCAAGCAGCGCCCGCAGCAAAGCCAAAGGCTAAAGTGAAGAGCATTAACTGTGTAAAAGGAAAGATAACCAAACGGGTAACAGGTGCTAATCCAAAGTGTCCAGCAGGGTTTAAAAAGAAGTAATCTTCATAGATTAGGCTGCAAAGGTAACAGTTTGGAAAGCAAGCGTTGCTATCTTTCCTGAAACCTTGCCACTGCTATCTACGCGAATAACTTTATTCTTGTTATCCACTAGAGACTTTGTCCGTCCATTGAAGTAGATAGGGGCGCCAGTTGCTGTCACGATGGGGTTACCCTTTGAGTCAAAGAGTTGCGCATTTAATCCAAGAACAGCGCTCTTTCCCGTTGGATCTTTGACTGTAGTTTTTGCAGCGCCAACCTTGACTGCCTCAAAAGTCTCCCATTTTCCAAGAGCCATAGGCTTGCCATCAGTGCCAAGGATAAGTCGACCAGAAGAATCGGTTACCTGACCTTTGTTATTGATCCGGCAAGCTTTTCCATTTTTATCAACGAGCGGTAAGCCATTTGTCATCAAAGGAGTGGCGCTAACGCTGAGGATTGTTGGTCGACCATCGGGGCCAAGCACAGTATTTCCACCTTCATCTATCAAAGTGCCACCGAAGGCAAATTGGAGATCCTGTCCCTGTGCACTTCTAATCTGTTGCAATTTTGAGGTAGTAACCGGCATGCCAGCTGCGCCGGTGTAGACCGGTTGGCCAGCGACAGTAAGAACTTGATTATCAGCGTTGAGGATCGGCTGTCCCATGAAAGGCTTTTTGTTGGCGCCAAGGGCAGCATTGCCATCAGCATCGGCCATTGGGGAGGCAAGAACTGGCTGGTTAGTCTTCTGATTGATGATCGTTTCACCAAGAGCATTTGTTAGTGGTGGCGCGTAAAGCACTTCGCCATTCTTAGCTATGAGGGGCTTACCATTCTCATCAAGAAGTGGGACTGCCATGATGGCATTTCCATCTGCATCAGTGAGCGCTTCTTGTCCGGCAATAGTGACTAGCTTTGTATATAGAACTTTGCCTTGATGCTCCACGGGCTTTCCATTTTGATCGAGAGTTGGCGTTGCCATAATTGGTTTACCATTGCGATCGGAGAATACAAAATTACCTTGTTTGACTACAGGTGCTGTAGTGAGCGCCTTTCCTGAAGAATCCTTCACTTCATCGCCGTTGGCGTCAGTGACGTTCAACAAAATTACCGGCGCAGTCGATGCCTTCTTCTTTGGTGCCGGCGCAGCTTTCTTTCCTCCAGTAGAAGGAGTTGCAGCTGGAGGTGGTGGCGCAGCAACGGAGAAGCTTTGACCTGAAGCACTTCGAGCTAGTTGGCCGATCGCTTGTCCGCTTTGGTCAAGCGCAATTCCATTTTTAATCTGGACCGCATTGGGATCAAAAGCAGTGAAGTTCGCTGCCTTTGCCATCGTGGCATTTCCTTCAAAGGTATTAACCGCCTGCCCCAAGCAACTTGCAGGTGGTGGATTTGCCGCGCACTCAGCCCGATATGTTCCGGCATTTGCATTTGTGCCACCAGTGGTTGGGTAGATGCAATAAGTGCCACTTGGAGCGACTATCTGATTAGCAGGGCAGGTCACTGCAACACCGGCAGAACCTCCGCCGACGTTATCGCACTCAATTGCAGTGACGCGAACTGATCCATCTTTACATTTGATTGTTGCTACCTGATTGACGACTCCTCCAGCAGCACCCGTGCTCTTGCAACCCTTGATACCTTCATCGTAGAAGAAGCCCACACCACAATTAATCCAATTATTGGCGGTATTTGCTGTTGCAGTTGCTGGCGTTTGGACTGCGATATTGCCACCGCAAGCAGTAGTAACCCTATTTGCTGCAGCGGAACAATCAATTTGGCCGGTATTAGAGACAATAGGTGCGATACAAGCACCATTTGCATCACGAATCATTCCGCTCATGCAACCACTTGCATTCATGGTTCCAGCTGTTGTGGTAGTTGTACCAGGACCTCCGCCAACAAATGCGGGATCATTGCACTGCTCTACCGGGTATACACCACCCTTGCAGTTCATCATCGTGGATCCGGTATTTGTTTTACCACCACCACAATTGACAGTTGCTTGATTGGCGGGAATAGAGCAATCGATATTTCCTTTTGCATCCGTTGTGCCCACGACCGGTGCAATGCATGCAGTGCCAGTTGCATTTGGAACAAAGGTACCTGTGCAAGTTAATCCACCTGCCCTCCCTACACCCGCGCCCGCACCGCCGCCGCATGCAACAGTTGCTTGATTAGCGGGAATAGAGCAATCGATATCTCTTTTGCTATCAGTTGTTCCCACGACAGGTGCAATGCATGCAGTGCCAGTTGCATTTGGAACAAAGGTACCTGTGCAATTCAATCCACCCGCGCTACCCGCATTGGGTGCTGTAGTGGTGGTGGTACCAGCGGTTGCGGGACATGCAGGAGGTCCCATTCCCGGCATACAAACAATTCCCGTTCCTGTACCTGCCGGTGGAGTGTATGCAGTGTTACCTGTACCTGCCGGTGGAGTGTATGCAGGGGTCCCTGTACCTGCCGGTGGAGTGTATGCAGGGGTCCCTGTACCTGCCGGTGGAGTGTATGCAGGGGTCCCTGTACCTGCCGGTGGAGTGTATGCAGGGGTCCCTGTACCTGCCGGTGGTGGATCTGCAGCAATCGCAGTAGGAGCAGAGAGATTTGCGAGCGCAAATGCCACGGAGACGAGTGAGAGCGCGAGGGATCGAAATCGCTTCATGTCGACCTCCATACACGGGGAATCTTTACGAAAGGATACTCCTGCACCTATATATATGAAAAAGCCCCCAAGGGGTTTTCCCTTAGGGGCTTTCTGTGAGTTTGTGGAGAGACTTACTCCATCGGCCCGATGACTATTGCTTGGTCGCCTGGCTTGGCTACAAAGCGAGCATCCTTAGAGGGGTTGAGGTGGATGCCAACGGTTAGTCCGGTGCCGGCCTCGTTATCTCGGTACCCGATGATGACTTCACCACGAGCGCGACCAGCAGCGACAAGCTCTGCGTAGCTGACCTCACCTGACGCGACGTAGTAGTTGATTGGTTTGGCGCTCAAGTAAACGCCGCCAGGGCCAAAGAGTTGTTGGAAGATTGTCGAGAGATGCGGTGATTGCGAGAGTTGCGTCATCATCAAACTTGTTAGGCGATCGCTGACCACGAGGTCCTCGATTGCCACAACACGTGCCAACTCAACATTATTGCTATCGAGAATTTCGGCGATGATGCGAGCACGTCCATAACCAAATGCTCCCCACTGCTTCAACGTGTTCACTGCAAGGAGTGAGAGTAAGGTTTGGGCATCTGCATCGGCTGGCGCAGTCTTTCCACGGTAACCAAAGATGATGACCTGGTCGAATTGTGAACCAGGGAGCGCAGCCGCAAGCTCATTGAAGCTTCCGTCATACGCACGTGTGATGACCTGCATGTTAGGTGTGCTCAAGTCCTTCAATTCATCAGATGTCACTCGAGCAGCTTGTGCCATCACAAGTGCGGCAGAGCCTGGCGTTGCGTAATCACCAATCTCTCGGAGCACTTTCTTGGCCATGGAGTTCCACCCGATGACGAGTGTCTGTGATGGTGCTGGTTTAGGGGTGGCAAAGAGAGCCGTTTGTGGCCCGAAAGAATCAAGCTCTGGACGTGGATTGCTCCAAATGATGCGATCATCATCTTCAGCAATAGCAATTACATAATCATCGTTGCTAATGACTGTGTTCATTGGTGGATAGAGCCAGACTGCTCCATCAGCACGACGCAATCCGATAAGTGATGCATTTTGATATGCAAGAAGCGCTTCACCGAACATTTTGCCGGCAGCCTCTCCTGCAGGTTGGTAATACATCTCGTTACCTTCGAAATCGAGGAGATCCAAATAGATTGCAGCAAGGCCTGGTTGGCGGCAGGCATGTGCGGTGACTTGTGCAATCAACTCTTGTGATTCGACGGTAACCACGCGACCTTGTCCGCTCTGCACTAAGGCATTAGCAGCAGAGGTGTCATTAACGTCAGCAATGACCGTTGTTTTTGAGTCAGGCGCAAGATTTGAAAGTGCGGAAAGTACTCCCGTAACAGATCCCGAAGTTCCTTTTGTGCCGAGCACGATGATGCTTTTCGCAGTCGTGACTGACATATCTGCAAGAACTTTTGGATTCGAAGGCTCAACAGATCGTGTGATTATCTTTGTGTGTTTGAGTCTTCCTACTCGGTTTTTAATTTCATCAACCATTGTTTCTTGTGGAGTTGGCGCGAGAATTACCGCGGTGCCTGGATTGTTCTCGTTAGCGACATCAAGTTGTTGCAGGATTGAGTAGACCTGTGGACCCCAACCGAGAATCATGACGTGACCACTCTCGACAACTGGCCCCTTGCCTCGCCTAAGCTCGGTGAGCTTCTTGCTTGTTGTCGCAGTGATGAAAGCGAACATCGCACCACCGGTAACAAGGCTGGCGATTGTGATGAGAATGCTGAACGAACGACCTTCCCAGGTAAGTTGGCTAAAGCCACCTTTACCAAGAACTGCCCAAAATGAGTTAAAGAGATTCTCCGGCGCTGGTTTTGCATTCTCTTGGCCGCCAACACCGTCAGGATTAAGTTCGAGGTAAAGCCAGAACGGGATACTTAATATTGCAGCCGCAACGAGCAACCACCCGATAAGAACGAACGGGCCGCGCGCAAGGGTGTTATCAAATCGATAACGCATCTTGCGACGGAAAGAATTGTTCTTGGCAGGGTTGTTGGTTGTACCTGCAGATTGAGCTCCATAGGAACGCTCGGTGCCAGTTGGCGTACTCATGTTTATACCTTTCGAAAGGGTTTGTCTGGGGTCAGGGTACCCGCCAACGGCCAACTATCACATAGGCGACCAGGACTTTTATCTGGCTGGCCCGTCGGTTTTCGTGGGGAAAACCCTGAAGTTTCGCGGGATTTCTTGGTTCTTTCTGGGGCTATAGATACCCTTTAGCGACGGCACAACGAATCGAGAGAGCCATGACAAATTATCCACAGCAACCAGAATTTAACGCGGCGCGGGGAGCGCAAGGGACGGGCGAAAGTCCACCTATCGATCCGGGCGTTCGCATGATTCTTTCGATGTCGCCTCAAGATGGCTCGCTCCGTCCGCTTCCTGCCGATTTACAGATTCAAGAGTCGGCTGATGGAACGATGAACGTTACCTACCCCGATGGATCCATTCGTCAATTGATTCCTGGCGCAGAGGGTGAGGGAAGAATGATTACAACTCTCGCTGATGGCACTCGAATTCAATCCGATTTAACTTTTGGTGAAGGCCAAGTGAGCGTTTCATCGATTTCATCAACGGGTGATAAGACTCTCTTATCTCTTAATGAGAATGGCGCGAATATGCAGCGCGTCACCGCCGATGGACAAGTTTTTAGTTTCATTCCAGACAGTGCACCTGAATTGATTGAGAGCTTCCGAGAAGCAGAAGCCTTTGCACAAGAACAAGATTTTCAGCGGCAAGAAGATTTTCAATCCAATCAGCAGTACGGCGAGTGGAATAACTATGGCAAACCTGCTGATTGGCAACCGGAACAAAATTGGCAACCACCTCAAGGCAATTACATACAACCGCAGAACTTTGGACCCCAATTTGGTGGACCAGAGTTTGGTGGACCTCAACCAATGCCATTTGCGCCTATGCAGCCGCAGAACTTCGGTGGAAATGATTTTGGCCGACCAGATTATGCGGGAAATAATTGGGTAGATAATGGAAATGGATCGTGGATAGCACCAGTTCAGCCAGATGCATTCCCACAACCTCAAGGCAATTACATGCCTTCGCAAAATTATGGTTTGCCTAGTGCGAATCAGGCATCAATCGCAGCTGCGGCTTGGGCTCCACAATCCGCTTTATTCCATCAACCGGAACAGAATTGGCAACCACCTCAAGGCAATTACATGCAACCGCAGAACTTCGGACCGCAATTTGGTGGACCTCAAGGAATTATCGACACCAATGGATTTCCTGGGTTGATGCCCCCTGTAACCGAACAGCTTTTTAATTCAGGCATTCACGGCGGTTTTGAGCGTGCTTCTTCTGCTTATGAACCCGAACGAGCATCGCAATACATAAGTGGAAATGATTTTGGCCGACCTGATTATGCGGGAAATAATTGGGTGGATAATGGAAATGGATCGTGGATAGCACCAGTTCAGCCCAATGCATTCCAACAGCCTCAAGGCAATTACATGCAGCCCCAGAACTTCGCCCCGCAATTTGGTGGTCCTCAAGGAATCATCGACACCAATGGATACCCTCAACCAATGCCATTTGCGCCAGTACAACCGCAGAACTTCGCCCCGCAATTTGGTGGTCCTCAAGGAATCATCGACACCAATGGCTACCCTCAAGCCACTCCAGTGATTGCTAATGGTTCCTGGGGAACAGCTGCCGGTCATTACGACATGAAGGATTTCATGCAACCACCTCAGCCGAGCGATACGAGTGGATTCTCCAAACCTAATCCAACCGATGGCTCAGGATTTCCATTTGCTCCGGAAGCAAATGCACCTTCATTTGATGGCTCAACACCAATTGTAGAAGTAGTGACAAGTTTTGATGAGGCCCCAAATGATGAGTGGAACAATCCAGAGCAAGCACCGCAACAGTAAAAAGCGTAAAAAGTAGGAAGAGGAAAAATTATGGCCGGCAAGAAGTCAGGCTCAGATAATCCTTGGGCAGAGATGAGTCGCTTGAAGTTAGATAGTAAAGAGGCAAAGGCTCCAGCCCCAGACTCTCCGCGCGCAGCTTCAATTAAGGAACAAACACCCCAAGAAGTTGTCGAAGTAGTGAAAGCTACGACTGCCGCTTCGGTAGTTGAAGGGAAACTAATTCAAGAAAGTCCAAAAGATGAGGTGAAAGAGGAGATCATGGCTGAGAATGAAGAGGTAGTTGAATACTCCGCAGATGAATTGCAAGAGCTGTCACTGAAGGAGTTACAAGCTCTTGCCAAAGAGAGTGGAGTGGAATTTAAGGGCCTAACAAAGGAAGAGCTAATTGATGCCCTCATCGTCGAGATTGGAATAACCGAAGAATCAGAAGAGGAACTCGTGCTTCTCGAGGAAGACGAGGAATCTGATGAGGAAGAACTTGAAACCGAGGAAATTGACGGCGAAATGTCGCTCGAAGAGGCTATGGCTCTTCTTGGTGAAGATAGTGAAACCGAGGAGGACTTCGAAGATGTTGAGTTTGAAGAGGTAGAGGTCGAAGTTCAAGAAGGCGATGCAAGTGTTGAGTTGGATGACAACAACTCAAACGGTTAAATCCCCGCTATTTCACGCTTTCGTTAGCGCGCTCTAGATCTTCAGGGAAATCAACCTCAACCGCAAACAAATCAGAGATATCCACTGGGATAAACGAGGCTTTGTCCTTTTCTATCGATACCTCGATTCCCCTTTCGAAGTAGTCGTTATCAGCCACTTCTTCTAAACGTCGCACGAGAGCACTCTTATCTCTTGCTGCGACAAAGTTGATACCCACTGCTTCACCTAGAGCATTGACTACTTTCTTAGATAGTTCCTTGATATTGCCATTGCTATCAACGGTGTATTTCACCTCTTCTTCAGCAACTTTTGAAGTATTTACACAGATGAAAGATTGATCCTGCTCGATAAGCGGTTTGATTCTTTCGAGAACTTTGGCATCAAAGACAACGTCACCGTTCATCCAGAGCACCCCGCCATCACAACTTGCTTTGAGCGCTCGCCAGAGACTCTTGCTGGTATTTGTCTGGTCGAAGAGCTCATTATAAATAAAAATTGCTCGAGGGTGAGCTTCCATGATCATTTCCATTTTGAAACCTACGACAACACCAATTCGAGCCCGCTCACCAAAAGCCGATGAGATGTTGCTCATCTGTTGCTCCATGATGGTGCGACCATCTTTTAATGGTGTGAGTGGTTTAGGCCACGGTTTTCCAAGGCGGGTACCCATTCCTGCCGCGAGGATAATTACTTGCTGAACCACGTCACTCCCTTACTGACTACGTCGCACTCGAGAGAGCGCAGATACAGATGTATCGTGCTCAGCAATGGTGCGTTCTAGCTCTCTGTAGAAGGCAGTGGTGCTCTCGCCCGCTGCAATTCCTCCGAAATAGTACCGGCAGACCTCTTGTCTCTTATCGAACAACTCGTCGTGAGCGAGCACCCTTGTCAAAGCACCACTCAACCCACTGATTGTCCTCTGATCAATGATGTATGCCGCCTTTGCTACCGGAGATTCCGCCTCTAATTCCAATCGGCGACTGCGTCGATCAGAGAGAAAGATGGCTCCTGATGGTTTGAGATAGAGATAATCAAGCGTCACGCTAGAGATATCGCTTATGAGTAAATCTGTATCTTTCAGAACGCTCAGCACATCGCCTGCAAGATGAATTTCGTGGGGCCCTCGCGCCAGCCTTTTCATGATGTATGTATGGGCATCTGAAATCAACGGATCTTTAGAATCCATAATTCTCGGATGGGGTTTATAGATCACACGGCAACCGGATTGAGCAAGTGCAGCATCAATAATTGCCATGCCGTAACAATCCATGGAGGTGTAATTATTGGCTTCATCCTCACCCTCCCACGTAGGAGCGTAGGTGATTGTCTTTAGCGCACTGTTCTCGAGTATTGGCGTAGTTTCAAGATCGAGTTGCGGTCGCCCAATGGGAATTAGTTTCTTCTCATCGAGCCACGCCACAGCAGAGAGGTATCTATCTTTCGCGGCAGCACCTGCGACAAAAACTCGGTCATATGCCTTTGATTGATTACTCACCATTGATATTTTGTCGCTCTCACCATGATTCACATGGATATGCGCAGCTTGTTGATAGGCAAGTGTTTGGAAATTTTGATAAGAGTTGTTTACATAGATCAGGGCCTTAAATTGAGAAAGCTCCAAAAGTTGCATGAGTAAGTCATATGTCCGCGCATGTACTACTAAAAGCGATGTGATTTTCTGGAGCTCTTCGGTGGTTGCAGCATGACGGGTGATAATCATTGGCCGCAATTGTGTGGGAGCTTTCTCAAAGACTGGAATCCATTGCGCAATCTGATAGATCTTGGAGGGGGTATCTGCAAAGAATGCGGCAACTCCATGATTTTGCGCGCTATCTGTAGTGAATGGCAGCAATTCTGGTGGAAATACCAAACGCCAGAGCGTCTTGGCCTTTCGCTTTAGCACCCGGTAGAGACGCGCAACTGGGTTGCGATCTCGTCGTCGTTGCGCCATTTTTCACCATCTTTTCATCTCTGCACCGGGGGTTGGAATAGAGTACCCGTTATGGGGAGAGAACCGAGAGAAATGAGCGATAAATCCCTTCGGTTGCGCGCTGCAGCGCGAGCAGATGATGGCTTTTTCTCCACCTTTGTCTTAAGGAAAATCTCAAGGACTTTCACAAATGCATTAGTAGAGACTTCAATAAAACCAAATACTGTTACAGCGATATCGATAGTTGTGGGGTTATTGGCGGCATACATGGCCTCGACTGGAAAATATTTCGCCAGTGGAATCGTCTTTCTCTTCTCCCTAGTTCTTGATTGTGTAGATGGCGAAATCGCCAGATACAAATCAGAATTTTCAGCCCTGGGCGCCTGGCTAGATGCGCTCGCCGATCGGGTAAAGGAGTTCGCTTATATCGGGGCACTTGCATACAGCACTAATGATGCGCGGACTTGGTGGTTGGCACTGGCTTTAGTGATTCTCCAAACTGTTCGACACCTGAGTGACTATAACTTCGTAAAACTGCAAGATTTATATGAAGAGAAAGTTACAACCTCAGCTAGCACGCGTTCAGGGCTTCGTTACTGGATGAAGAAAGTTTTAAATTTACCAATCGGTGAGCGATGGTTGCTCCTAGCCTTTCTCCCGCTATTTACCTCCATTATTGATTCGTTTCGAGTGATTATCATTTTAGGAATCTTCTCATTTATCTCTGTAGTTCTCGCTCGCGCACGGAGAATTTTCACCTGGCCAGATAAATTACTTTCCGCACCATTCTTAGTTGCGCAACGAGATACCGTGATTCCGATTCGGATTTCTGGGTCGAAGATTGCTTGGACATTTCCCTCTATCCTGCGCGGGTGCGAACTAGTCGTGCTACTCATCATTCCTCTAAAGATTTCTCCAGCGCTGCAATTTCTTTTGATTGTTTCGGTAGCGCTCTGGCATTATGCAAATCTTTATGATTCCCTGCAGGGGCGTTCGATGAGATATGGTCGAGCGGGGTTGCGAGTTGCAGGTCGAATTTCTCTCTGCCTACTTGCTTATGCTCTTGGGCTTGATAGTGAGATTGTCGCAGGCTTAACCATTTATCTGGCTCTGCTCATCGTTATGCGTGGCGGGCATAATGTAGCCAAGGGGGCGGTATGAGTCGGCGAATTTCAATCAGTGAGCTAAGAGCAGTGACGCAACCGGGTTCTGTGCGCGGTCGAGCAAATTCAGAGCATTGGGTTGCAGATCTTTACTTGCGGAAGATTTCACCGTACCTAACACGCATTCTCTTGCGTATGAATTTCTCACCCAATGCTGTTACCTGGTTGATGATTCTCACAGGGCTCTCCGCAGCTCTCTCTTTATTGATTCCTGGGTCACTTGGTGTTGTTCTGGCATTGGTCTTAGCTCAGTTGCAAATGCTCTGGGATTGTTGCGATGGCGAGATTGCACGATGGAAGAAGGAGTTTTCACCCGCAGGAATCTTCCTCGACAGGTTGGGTCACTATCTCACCGAGAGCACCATTGCAGTTGCGCTGGGCTTGCGCCTTACCGGATGGCCCGAAAAATCGCTTTACTCTAGCGATTACCCGTTGATAGGCGCGCTCTTTGCGCTCCTTATCATTCTCAATAAAGCGCTCAACGACGCAGTCCATGTCTCTCGCTATTTTGCGGGCTTATCAAAATTAGAGGATCGGAAATCTGTTGGGAAATCGCGCAATTCTCTAGTGAGAGTAATTAAAGGGATTTTCAAGTTCATACCCGTTCACCGCATGTTTCACTCAGTAGAGATGACTATCTGGATTTTTGTACTCACTCTCTTGGGCTCTCTCTATGATTTACAACTTTTAGAGAAACTCTTCAATTGGATACTTCCTCTAATAATCTTCGTCTTCATTGGTCACCTGGTGAGCATTCTCACCTCCAACAAATTACGAGCAGGCGAATAAAAAGGTGAGTAGAAAAGTTGGCGCAGTACTCCTCACCATGGGTAAGCGTCCTACAGAATTAGCGAGAGCGTTGCAATCTTTGAAAAGCCAGATTGGTATCGAATTAGATGTAGTCATGGTGGGAAATAGTTGGAACCCTGCATCTGAATACCCCGAGGAAAAAACACTCTATTTGCCGGAGAATCTTGGAATACCAGCGGGCAGAAATGCCGGTGCCGTGAAAGTATCGGGGGAATTTCTCTTCTTTCTCGATGATGATGCCTACCTAGAATCACCGCACGCACTTACCGCGCTTATTTCGCACTTTGATGCACATAGTCAATGGGGTCTCATCCAGCCCCGTGTGGTGCCAGATGGAGAAGGAATCGCTTCTTCGCGCTGGATCCCACGACTTCGGATTGGCGATCCACTGGCAAGTTCACCCGCTACAACTTTATGGGAGGGCGCGGTGATTATTCGCCGTTCGCTCTTTAATGAAATTGGAGGTTGGCCAGCGAATTTCTTTTATGCTCACGAGGGAATCGAGTTGGTCTGGCAGGTGTACAACCATGGATTTATCGCATGGTATGCAACAGATGTGACGGTTAAACATCCGGTAATTCAACCCACGCGACATGCCAATTTCTATCGGCTCAATGCTCGCAATCGCGTCTGGTTAGCTAAACGGAATCTGCCATTTCCCATCTCAATCATCTATATATCTATCTGGTTTGCTATTTCAATGATCCGGATGCGAAATGTGAATGCTCTCATCTCTTGGTTGCGAGGGTTCGGTAATGGTGTTGTTGCTAGCGCTGGTAAGCAGAGGAAATTGAGTTGGCGAGCGCTATTTGCCCTCGGGCGAGCGGGAAGATTCCCAGTTATCTAGTCAATAGTGGCTTAATGAGCCCTTTTTGATTATTCTCTTCCCATGTCGAGAAAAGCATTAAAAGTCGCAAACTCTCTTGAAAATCTACTCTTCCAAGCGCGCTGGATATTGGCGCCGCTTTACATAGGTTTAGTTTTTGCCCTCATCGCACTCATCTACCGCTTTGTTCTTGAGTTTGTACATCTCGTCGAGAATCTAGGGGAAAAAGATCCACATGTCTTTACCCTTGATCTCCTTGCACTTCTAGATTTAACGTTAATCGGGAATCTGATTCTCATTGTTATTCTCGCTGGATATGAGAACTTCGTCTCGCGAATCGACGCCGCTCACGAATCTGATGATCGACCTCATTGGATGGGCACCATCGACTTCTCTGGATTGAAGATCAAATTAATTGGCTCACTCGTTGCAATCTCTGTCATCGAACTTTTAAAGGATTTCATCGAACTTGCTGGAGATAAAGAGGTTGGAGAGGGAACTATCTGGCGTGTGATTATTCACCTCACCTTTGTTGTCTCTGGAGTTTTATTCGCTTTAATGGATTGGATTGCAGATAAGCGCGAAGTGCACGGCCCAAGTTCAGGTGCAAAGAAATAACACGTGCGTTTAGATTTACTTGCTGCGCTAAGTGGCATTCTCATTGCAGCCCAATCGCGGGTTAATGGTGGTCTCTCGGCAGCGCTGGGAAATAGCACTGAGGCAGCGGTTTACTCTTTTGGTTCTGGATTCTTACTTCTTAACATCATCGCATTAGCTAACCCCAAAGTCCGACAGGGCGTTCGACGAATCGTTGCTGGAGTGAAAAGTGGTGAACTACCCGCTTGGCGGCTCTCTGCAGGAATCATGGGTGGAATCTTCGTTGCCATTCAAACGTTCACTGTTCCAATTATTGGAGTTGCACTCCTCTCAGTTGTGATGATTGCGGGTCAAACGCTAGCTTCTTTGATAGTGGATCGAATAGGTATCACTGGTGGAGGCAAACAACCAATAACGCTCCGCCGAGTATTAGCAGCAGCAATTACGATTTTCGCGGTACTAGTTGCGGTATGGGAAGAGATCCAACTGGCAAATATTTCACCTGTCCCCATCATCATCGTCTTTGTTGGCGGTTTTATGATTGGTGTCCAGCGCGCTCTTAATGGACAGATTAATGATGTATCAGGGCAAAGTTTTTCAACAACCTGGCTCAATTTCTTTATGGGTACATCAACACTTGTCATCCTGTTGATTATCAATACGGCACGAGGCGAAGAAATAGTCGGTCTACCAACATCACCATGGTGGATTTATTGGGGCGGAACTATTGGAGTCCTTTACATAGCCTCTTCATCGGTGATTGTGGCGAAGATTGGCGTGCTCTCATTTACATTATTTGCTACTGGAGGGCAGCTAATAGGTTCTTTGATTTTTGATCTGATTGCACCACCGGAGGATGTGACAATCGGTATCAATCTCTTACTTGGAATTTTGATTACATATATTGGAGTGCTTGTTGGTGGATTACGGAAACAAGGATTAATGCGAACGAGATCTACGCCAAATAATTGAGAGTATCGATCCGCCAATAAAAAATGCGGCAATTGCGTAGGAGAATGTTTTCACTATGGGAATACTTGCGGAGAAGTAACCTGCAATTGTGATTCCCACTCCCCAAGCGAGCGCTCCGACTGCATTTGCTGAGAGGAACTTGTAGTAAGGCATTTTGGAAATTCCGGCGATTGGCGGAATAAAGGTGCGAAACCAGGGAAAGAATCGGGCGGCGCACACAGCCCACCAGCCATGTTTCTGGTAGAACACCTCAGAGCGAGCAACCATCCGCTCTAGCCGCGGTTTCTTTGATTTTTCAAGATAGGGACGACCAAGTTTTCGCCCAGTTACATAACCCACTTGATCACCAACAAATGCGGCAAGGAAGATTCCAGCAACGAGAATCACAATATTCATATCATCTCGTGCAGCAGCAACAAGGCCGGCGCTAAAGAGAATCGAATCTCCCGGAAGCCAGAAGGCCAAAAGTATTCCCGTCTCTAGAAAGACTATTCCCCAGACCAACATGTAAAGCAGGAAGGGCGCTATCGGCGAGAATCTCTCATCGAAGCTCGCTGCAAATTCGAGAGAGGTCATGGTGCAAGGGCCGCGAGGGCAGGAATTGGGGGTCGCGAGAGAATTCCGCTGGCCCCTTTAAGGCTCCAGTGACCGGCATCGTAAGGAATAACGAGCGCATCGCCATGTCCGACCGCGATAGTTCCACTATCTTCGGTGGTAAGCAGACCATCGCCTTCAAGCAGGAGCAAGATGCCAAAACCTGCATCGATAGTTGCACCATCACCAGGGATTACATCGGCGCGGAAATACCCATCAGCTTTATGGGTGAATAACGAGCGAATCTCACCTCCTGTGAAGTGGGAGCTCTTTACCAAAGTAGATATCTCATCGGAACTCACTGGATTGTAATTTAGTGAATCAAGGACTACATCGAAACCAAGTCCGAGATGGCCATCTTTTAATCCATCAACAGCGAAGCCTTCCCACTCCAAAAGAGCAGAGAGGTCCGTTGGCTCTTGTAGTTCGAGTACAAAAATTCCAGCGTCAATCGCATGGGCAGTTCCGGCTGGGACCAAGATTGCATCCCCTGGTTTCACTGAGACCATATTTAACGAAGCCAGAAGGGCTGCGGAATCTTTAGCTTGCACCATCGAGAAAATCGCATCCTTTTTCATCTGCTTCGCAAAACCGAGACCAACTTTTGCATTCTCAGGCGCATCCAAAATAATCCAGGCTTCGGTCTTTCCATGGTCAAGTGCTAGATGCTTCTTGGCAAATGCTTTATTGGGATGGAAATGGACCGGAAGGCGTTGATCTGGATCGAGTAATTTCACCAGGATTTCAGTGCTTGTACCGAATGCATCGACATGAGCTTTGCCCAGCCACCGCTCTGGTTCGCGCGCGATTGCTTCGCGAAGATACTCACCGTCGGGCAATCGCGATAAACCCATCTCGCGCTCACCAAATCGAGTAGTTGTTGCCCCTATCCATTCTTCAGGTCGCATTGGTCCACCAGGTCCATTACGAAGTACGCCAATTCGGTTTCCACCACGATAGAAGTGATCAAATTGATTAGAGGGCAGGATTACTGGTGTGAGCGACATAGTGATGAGTTTACCTACAAGTGGCTTTGATAGCAGCGGCGACCGCAGGAGTTACTGCAGGATCAAAGACACTTGGAATAATAAAGCTCTCATTTAACTGCTCTGGCCGCACACAATTAGCAATCGCATCCGCAGCAGCCACCAAGGCATCATCGGTGATTCTTGTTGCACCGATATCAAGAAGACCACGGAAGACTCCCGGGAAGGCAAGCACATTATTGATTTGATTTGGTTGATCGCTCCGACCAGTGGCAACAACTTTCGCATAGCGGCGAGCAATCTCTGGGTCGACTTCAGGATCTGGGTTGGCCAAAGCAAAGATAATCGCATCTTTAGCCATGCTCTGTAAATCACCTTCATTTATCACATTTGGCACGCTTACACCGATAAACACATCAGCACCCGCCAGGGCCTGGCTGAGCGAGCCAGTGAAGTTTTCATTGTTGCTGATATCGATAAACCAAGAGCGCATCTCATCACTCTTAGGTGAACTTTTATGAATCACGCCATCGATATCAAAGCCAATCATGTGTCGTGCACCAGCATGGTAGAGCAATTGCGCGACAGCAGTACCTGCAGCACCAACTCCGTTAAGAACGATTTTTACCTGAGAGATCTCTTTCTTTACCAACTTGAGAGCGTTCTTAAGCGCCGCAGTCACGACAATTGCCGTTCCATGTTGGTCATCATGAAAGACGGGGATATCTAGAATTTCGCGGAGCCTACGCTCGACTTCGAAGCAACGTGGTGCAGAAATGTCCTCAAGATTTATTCCACCATAGACAGGAGCAATAATCTGAACGGTACGGACAATCTCATCAACATCTTGAGTGTCGAGGCAAACTGGCCATGCATCAATATTTGCAAATCTCTTGAAGAGTGCAGCCTTGCCCTCCATCACAGGCATAGCTGCAGCAGGTCCTATGTTTCCAAGTCCAAGGACTGCAGATCCATCGGTGACAACAGCGACAGTATTTCTTTTGATAGTTAATCGACGAGCATCGGATGGGTCAGCAGCAATTGCTTGGCAGACTCGGGCAACACCTGGAGTGTAAGCACGGGAGAGATCATCACGAGTTTTAATCTGAACCTTGCTATGGACTTCGATTTTTCCACCGAGGTGGATGAGAAAAGTTCGGTCACTTACCTTTCGTACCTTCAATTCGGGTACTTCAGAAATTGCCTTTGCCACTCGATCAGCATGGTCTGCATCCATGGTGTCACAAGTGATATCGACTACAACCCGGTCAAAGGATGATTCCACGATATCGAGCGCCGTCAGCGATGCCCCTTGAGAATTAAGGACTGCTGTTAGCGCTGAGACAGGTTGATTGGCTGAAGGACCTTCAACGCGAATGGTGATTCCATAGCCGGGGCTCGTAGAAACCATAAAAATCTCCTAATCTGGGCTATTCAGAGTACGACCACGAGGGGGATTTATGAATTCGCAGGCCAGTGATAAGCCTCACGGGCTCGATGGGGCGCAGGTTGCAGCCCTTGATAAGGCCCATGTTTTCCACTCCTGGTCGGCGCAGGCAGCTATCTCTCCCTTGCCAGTAGCCGGTGGAAAAGGCTCCTATTTTTGGGATTTCGATGGGAAGAAGTATTTAGATTTTTCAAGTCAACTCGTGTTTACCAACGTTGGACATCAACATCCCCGCATCATCGAGGCGATTAAGAAACAAGCGGATATCTTGGCAACGACTGCACCGCAACATGCCAATGACATTCGCAGTATCGCTGCACAAAAAATATCTTCACATGCGGAGAGTTTCCATAACAAAGTATTTTTTACCAATGGCGGCGCAGATGCTGTAGAGAATGCTATTCGAATGGCGCGTATTCACACTAATCGCCACAAAATTCTTTCGCATTATCGCTCGTATCATGGCAACACTGCTGCGGCAATCGCTGCTACAGGTGATCCGCGGCGCTGGCCAAATGAATTTGCATATGGGCATATTCATTTCTTTGGCCCATATCTCTATCGCTCCGCATTCTGGGCTACAACTGAAGAGGAAGAGTGCAAACGCGCACTTGAGCATCTTGAGAATTTAATTATTCTCGAGGGTCCAAAAACTATCGCTGCAATCATCATCGAATCAATTGTCGGTACTAATGGAATTCTTGTACCACCAAAAGGCTATCTTGAAGGCGTACGCGCTCTTTGTGATAAGTATGGGATTATCTGGATTGCAGATGAAGTGATGGCCGGTTTTGCCCGTGCGGGTAAATGGTTTGCTTATCAACACTCAAGCGCTAAACCAGATTTGATTGTCTTTGCCAAAGGTGTTAACTCTGGATATGTCCCTCTTGGTGGTGTCATCATTAGCGATGAAATCGCAAAGACTTTCGATGACCGAGTATTCCCAGGTGGACTTACCTACATGGGCCACCCACTCGCCTGCGCTGCTGCAGTTGCTGCAATCGACCTCATGGAAGAAGAGGGAATCATCGAGTATGCCGCTGAAATCGGCGAGAAGATCATTGCTCCTGCGCTCCATGATTTAGCAGCAAAACATAAGGTTATTGGCGATATTCGCGGTAAGGGCGTCTTCTGGGGCGTCGACCTGGTAACCGATCGCGCTACCCGTGAGCCGCTTGCTCCTTATGGCGGATCAAGTCCAGCGATGAATGAATTTGCTGCTGCGTGTAAGAAAGATGGGCTCTGGCCATTTGTTCATTTCAATAGAACGCACGTTGTACCACCATGCACGATTAGCGAACACGAACTAAAAGAAGGTTTTGCGATAATGGATAAGGCGTTAAGCGCGATTGGAAAGTATTACACCGGCGCTTAGCCACGGATAAGTGTGGTTAAGTGCTTATCGAAGATTGCACTCACCTCACGTGAACCTGCCGTACCAACAGCCTGAATCGGCTTACCAAAGCTCTCTGCCTGTTGAAATGCAATTCGATCCGGGATCGCAGGTTTCATAATCTGCTTACTGAAGATTCGACCCATCTCACGAATTCGATAATCATGCTCTTCAGCAACGCTCTTGACACGATTGGGCAAGATGCCAGCGAGTTTCAATTTCTTATTATGTGAGTTGCGGATCTCTTCGATCTCTTCTGCAGCTCGTTCGGCACCTTGAAGTCCGAAGAAGGTTGGAGTAGCAACAACAACAGCTAGATTACTAGCAGCGAGCGCTTCCCGTGTGAGGGTGCCAAGGGATGGTGGGCAATCAATAAGGACCAAGTCGTACCCTTCGAGTTTTTCCAAGGCGCGAGCAAGGCGAGGTTTAAAAGCGGCCGCAGATTTAAATGCATCGTGCTGAATCAAGTTTGGGCTGGAAGCGATGACATCAACTTCCCCCGGAGCTATCTCCCAAGCGCATTCAGTAAGACTGTGATGGAGAGTATTAATGGTGGGGTTTGCAAGGACCTCAGCTGCGGTAGACGCTGGATTCTTTGCCGCAAGAATCGATGTTGCATTACCTTGCGGGTCAAGGTCAATGACGAGCGTTGCTAATCCGCGAACTGTTGCCGCTCCAGCAAAACCAAGAAGTACAGAGGTCTTTCCAACGCCACCTTTAAGGCTCAAAATACTGACTACGCGCATGGCGCCATCCTAACTACTTTTTAAACAGTTCCATATAGTCGGTCGCCAGCATCGCCTAAGCCCGGGACGATATAACCATGCTCGTTCAATCTCTCATCGAGCGCGCCCATCACTACAGTCACCGGCGCACCAGTGAGTGATCTTTCAAGGGCTGCGACTCCCTCGGGTGCAGCGAGGATACAGATGATGGTGATATCGGTAGCGCCGCGCTCGAGCAGGTAGTGAGTGGCAGCAATCAATGTGCCACCAGTAGCGAGCATTGGGTCGAGGATGTAGCACTGACGGCCAGAGAGATCCTCGGGTAAGCGATTGGCATACGTAGATGCCTGCAAGGTTTTCTCATCACGGACCATCCCTAAGAATCCAACTTCTGCAGAGGGAATCAACCGCGTCATACCCTCGAGCATGCCAAGGCCTGCGCGCAGAATCGGCACCACTATTGGACGTGGTTTTGAGAGATGGACTCCAGTCGTTGGCGCTACCGGAGTTTCGATAGAGATCTTTTCAGTGCGAATTTCGCGAGTGGCTTCATAAGCCAAGAGCATCACAAGCTCTTCTGTGAGATGGCGGAAAGTCGGTGAGTCAGTTCTTTTATCGCGAAGAAGTGTTAATTTGTGGGTGATGAGAGGATGATTAGCCACGTGAGTCTTCATAACCAAGAGCCTATCGCAGCAGGTATGGAGATCGCGCTTGCCGCCGCAGAGAGCGCTTGGCAAGAACATGGCGATGTACCAGTGGGCGCGGTAGTTCTTGACCCTAGCGGTTTAGTTATTGCCACTGGAGTAAACGAGCGCGAACTTTCGCATGACCCTACTGCGCACGCAGAAGTGGTTGCGATTCGCAAAGCTGGCAAGCAACGAGATAACTGGCGTCTAGATGGGTGCACGTTAGTTGTCACGCTTGAGCCGTGCGCGATGTGTGCCGGTGCAATTATTCAGTCACGCCTTTCGAAAGTGGTATTCGGCGCATGGGATGAGAAAGCTGGCGCAGTAGGTTCAGTAGTTGATCTCATCAGAGACCCACGCGCTCTCACTAAAGTCGAAGTTATCTCTGGGGTATTGGCAGAACGTTCAAGCGCGCTCTTAAAGGAGTTCTTTGCCCAGTCTCGATAAGAGATTTGAATAAGGTATCTTTGGTGACGGTGGCGTGTCTGAGCGGCCTAAAGAGCACGCCTCGAAAGCGTGTGTGGGGGAAACTCCACCGTGGGTTCAAATCCCACCGCCACCGCCAGATTTAAATAATAATTTCGTACGATGGATTAAGAATCGTCAATTTTCCATCGAGTTCGCCGACCATACCTTCAGCCTTGAGCGTGGAACCAACTTCAAGTCCTGCAATCTCGCGTCGGCCAATAAATTGGAGACGGACACCTCCGGTCTCATCCCAAATTTCAATTTCCACAAGTGGAGCTGAACTCTTAGGCGCAACTCGGATCCCAGTTACACGTCCAACGACCTCGGCGCGCTTACGCCATTGAATCGCGCCAATCTTAGTTCCGCTTTTCGCATGATGCCCGACTGGCTCATATACAGGTGATTCAAACTCAGGCTTCACTGAAGTTTTAGTATTGACAACCGCAACTTTCTCTTCAGTGCTTGGCACAAGCTTGACTTTGCCATCGAGAATCTTTTCGACATCGAATGGAACGATTGTTGCTACTACGCGATCTAATTGTGTGATTGCGCTAGCAATACTCTCCGCTGTCTGATCGTGCAGTAGTCGTCCAAAAAATCTTGAAAAGATTCGATTTGGCAGGAGAAGAGTTAGTTCGACATCTAGATCTTCGGTCGCTCGCAGGGCATAATCGAGAACAGAATTCGTTAGGCGTCTATCGGGACAATCAATCAGTTGTAGAGAAATATCGCTTAACCCTGGGTGATTCGACCACTCTTCAAGTAAGGCGGCAGCCTGCATATCGTCTAACACAAAGTGAACAGCTTCTAGTCTTCTAGACTTCAAAGTTCTTGCATAGCGGACCGTTGCCATAGTGGCTAGGTCTACCTTTGCGACAAGTACTGTGACATCGTGCCGAGTGATATTAGAGATTTTTGTCTCATTTAATTTCACTTCTAGCGCTGTATTTTCAACCGAGTACTGCTTATTAAACTTAAGAGTGAACAGAATTACTAGTGGTGTTCCTAAGACAACCAACCAAGTTCCATCTGTAAATCTGACGGTTGAAATAATGAGAACTACTATTGCGGCAGCGATACCAGAAGCGCCATGAACTATTCTTATAAGCTTCCAATTTTCTGGTTTTACTCGTTGAGAGTGGCGGAACATCCCTAGTCCAGTGATTGCAAACCCAACAAATACGCATAAGGCATAAATTGCAGCAAGAGCAGTGATACTTCCATTTGTGATGAGGACTAAAATTATGGCGGTAAAGCTGAGGAAAATTATCCCGTTAGAAAAAACTAGCTTGTGGCCACGTGCGGTTAATCGCTTGGGTAAAAAGCCATCGTCTGCAAAGATCTTTACCATATTGGGGTAAGCGCTAAAACAGGTATTTGCTCCGGCGAAAAGGATGAGGGTTGTGGCAAGTTGTACTGTGTAATAGAGAAAATCTCCAACGGTAGATTGTCCAAGTGTAGCTTCTGCTAACTGGGATATGACAGTAGGAGTGCCAATAGCAAACGGGATTACTTGAGTCTGATGCGCTAACCAGGTAATTCCCACTATTAATAAGGCCAAGGTAGAAGCCATAAGTACCAGAGTCTGGCGAGCATTCTTTTCTTCTGGGGTTTTGAAATAAGCAACGCTGTCAGAAATTGCTTCAAGTCCAGTCAATGAAGCACTGCCATTTGCAAATGCTTTTAGGATAAAAACAAGTACGATAAATGAAAGTAATAGTTTCTCATCACCGATTTCTATTAATCCTGGTTGATTCGAATCAAATTTTGGTAGTGATCTATCAAAAAAACGATAAAGACCAAAGACAAATACAGTTAACATGGATCCAATAAACAGGTATGACGGTATAACAAAGAATAACCCGGCATCTTTCACGCCTCGAAGATTTATGTAAGTCAACGTTAAAATTGCTACAAAAATTAAAACTAATCGATAATCAGCAAGCGCTGGGAAAGCGGATGTGATTGCTGCTACTCCCGCAGTGCTTTGGATTGCTACGGTGATTATGTATCCAAAAATTAATTCCACAGCTGCAATCTGAGAGGGAATGACACCTAAATTTTCACGGGCAACTATGTAGGCTCCACCCGTTTTCGTGTAAGTGGAAATCACGTTGTTATAAGAGAGAGTTACTAGAAGCAGGATGCAAAGAATGACTGCGACCATTGGAGTCAATAAGGAAAATGCAAGCAGGCCAAAAGCAGGAATCAAAGCGATAAGGATTTGCTCAGTTCCATAGGCAGAAGATGAGATGCAGTCGGATGAGAGGATTCCGTAGGCGTGTCTCTTGGACAGGCGCTGATCGTTCAGGGTATGACGATTGAGCGGTTTTCCAAGTAGTAAACATTTAAGTCGGTAAAGAAGCGGGTCTCGGACGTGCATTTGTTCGCCCATAACCGAAGGCTTAGGAGCATCGTCTTGCCATGCCCTTGCCACAGATATCGCTCTCTCTCACTCTGCTACCTATATATAGTAGAGAAACTTCCGCGGAGGATAAGAGATTTGAACTCTTGAAGGGTTTCCCCTTACACGCTTTCCAAGCGTGCGCACTCGGCCGCTATGCGAATCCTCCATGCAGTTTTTTAGGCTGCAGGGTCAAAGATACTCGGTCACTATGATTGCTCCTGACCCCCCGCATGGCGATACCGTGCTGAACTCCCCCAGGGCTGGAAGGCAGCAAGGGTAGGTGCGCTCTTTCGGGTGTGCGGGGGGTCCTCACAGTTAGGCTCACCCACATGGTTGACTCCACCTCCGTTGATCAGGGACCGATTGCGCTCTATCGCAAATATCGTCCTGGTCGCTTTAGCGAGGTCATCGGACAAGACCATGTTGTTACTCCGCTGACCAATGCCCTCGCCTCAGGCCAGGTCCATCACGCCTATTTATTCTCAGGTCCCCGCGGCTGTGGCAAGACCTCCAGTGCGCGCATCATGGCGCGGAGCCTTAATTGCGAAAAAGGGCCCACACCCGATCCATGCGGTAGCTGCCAATCTTGTAAAGATCTTGCGCCAATGGGTCCAGGTTCTATCGATGTCATCGAACTCGATGCCGCAACGCATGGACTTGTTGATGATGCACGTGAACTTCGCGATAAAGCCTTCTTCTCACCCGTTCAGAGCAAATACAAGATTTACATCATCGATGAAGCGCATCAACTTGGTCCAGGCGCCGCAAATGCGCTCCTTAAGGTCGTTGAAGAACCACCACCACATGTGCTTTTCATCTTCGCAACGACAGAACCCGATAAGTTAATTGCAACAATCCGATCGCGTACTCATCACTACCCATTCCGTTTAGTTGCACCTGCGCTTCTTGCAGAGCATCTCACCAAGATTTGCGACTTTGAGAAAGTCACCGTTGCGAAAGGCGTCATACCTATGGTGGTTCGTGCGGGCGGTGGTTCGGTTCGTGATTCACTTTCAGTTCTCGGTCAACTTCTTGCTGGTGCTGGAAAAGATGGCGTGAGTTACGAGATTGCTCTCCAACTTCTTGGTTTTACCGATGGTGCGCTTCTTGATGACGTCATCGATGCGCTCGCCGCTCGCGATGCACGCTCGATTTTCACCACTATCGATCGCGTCATTGATTCTGGACATGATCCGCGTCGCTTTGCACAAGACCTACTCGAGCGAGTTCGTGATCTCATCGTCTTGCATGCAGTAAGTAGCGATGATCAAACGGCGCACTCGCTCTTTCGCCAATTACCTGATGACCAATTGGAGCGGATGCGTGCTCAAAGCAGCAGGCTAGGAATTAATGCCCTTACCCATGGCGCTCACATCATCTCTGAAGGCTTAAATCAGATGCGTGGGGCCACTGCCCCGCGCCTTATCCTCGAATTCACCGCAGCCCGCTTGCTCATTCCGACCACTGGCGATGAAGGGTTATTAGCCCGTATCGAACGTCTTGAGCGAAACAGCGGCATTTCAGTTGCTGCGCCGACTCCTCAATCTGTGCCAGCTCCGGTAGCGTCCCGAAAGCCACCAGCAGAACCAGCAGCAGAACCAGTGGCGAAAGCAAAGGTTAAGGAGCCAGAGGTAAAAGCGCCTGCGGCAAAGATTGAGGGCATAGATGTTGTTGGACTCCGTCGGTTGTGGCCAGAAGTCATTGAAAATGTCAAAAAACGTCGACGATTAACCTGGACCTTGCTCAGCGCTAGCGCAACTCTTGCCACAGTTGATGATGGTGTGATTACGATTGCGATGATCAATGTGGGCGCTCGAGATTCATTCTTACGTTCAAGTAGCGATGAAATATTACGGGAAGCATTTATTGAAGTAGTTGGACTTGATCGAAAGATTGAGATCATTATCGATCCATCAGTCAATCCCACATCAACTCCTGCTAGCGCGCCGATGGAGGAAGGTGTTGAGAATTCCACCGACTTAAATTCGCTCAGCGGGGCAGCGCTCTTAGCAAAAGAGCTTGGCGCAAAAATCATCAGCGAAGCACCAAAAGAGTAGGCGTCATACATGTACGAAGGTG
>Ga0172373_10002672_pt1 | contig 26938 bp, 18 predicted proteins | sample Lak10m_2_FD_114546 | JGI IMG/M metagenome (GOLD analysis project Ga0172373, IMG submission 114546) | Freshwater microbial communities from Kabuno Bay, South-Kivu, Congo - kab_092012_10m | ecosystem: Environmental > Aquatic > Freshwater > Lake | place: Democratic Republic of the Congo...
GAACCAGTCCCAGCCGAGCGTGCCTTCCTCGAGCACGCCCGAGCCGAACTCGTGGTCGAACCAGGCGCCGCCGCGCACCGTGCGCTCCTTGCCGTCGAGGACGAGCGTGCCCGTCACCGCGAGCCGCGTCCACGAGACGTAGGCCGAGGCGTTGCCCGGCTCCTCGCCCTTCTGGGAGTAGCCGGCCGCGCCGTGGAGCACGAGCGGCTTCTCGGGCACGAGCGTGAGCGCGTAGCCGAAGCCCTGGCCGCGATCGGCGGCGCGCAGCTCGATTCCGCGTTCGTCGCCCGCGAGCCGCCAGTCCTCGAGCTCCAGGTCGAGCCGCTCCTCGGAGGCGCGCGCGAGCGGCGACGAGCGCGCCAGGCGCTGCGCGAAGCGTGTCTTCCCGGCCGCGACGTCGGTCAGCGCAAGGTGCCCGGCGTAGGCGTGGCGCGCGCGCAGCGGCGAGTCGCCCGGCGCGGGAGCGCGCGCGTCGAGCCCGCGCCGGAAGAGCGTGAACTGGAAGCCGAAGCGCGCGCCGGCCTCGTCCTCGAGCTCGCCCGTCAGGTACCACCACTCGATCTTCGTGTCGAGGTGCGCGCCGTGGTCGCGCGGGTAGGTGAGCACGAGCCCGGGCTCGACGCGCCGCCAGCCGTCGTCCCCGGGCGCGAAGGCGAGGAGCGCGAGCGCGAGCAGCAGGCTAGTCGGCTTCACGCAGCACCTCCTGCGGCTCGAGGCGCTGCGAGAGCCAGGCCGGCACGAGTCCCGCCGCGAGACAGGCCGGCAGCACCGCCGCGGCGGTCCAGACGACCGCGGCGGGTGGCGCGAAATCGAGCGACCAGCCGAAGGACTGCACGTTGACGACGGTCACGAGCAGGTAGCCGACCACGAGGCCGACCACGAGCCCGCCCACGGCGCCCGCGAAACCGAGCAGCAGCGCCTGGGTCGAGACCAGCGCCGAGATCTGCCGGCGCGAGCCGCCCAGCACGCGCACGATCGCGAGGTCCCGCTCGCGCTCGCGCACGAGCGCCGAGAGCACCAGCACGACCGCCAGCGCGGCCACGAGCGAGGCCAGGGCCTGCAGCCCGACCGTGACGCCGAAGGTGCGCTCGAAGACGCGCAGCACCTCGGCCTTCACCTCGGCGTTGTCGCGCACCTCGAGCGCGAACTCGCGCCCGAGCTCGCGCTCGAGCGTGGCGCGCACGGCACCGACGTCGCTCTCCGCCGGTAGGTGGATCGAGAGGCTGTCGGGCCCCTCGGCCGGCGCGATCGTGAAGTAATCGGCGTTGTCGAGGATCACGCGCCCGAGGTGCCCCGAGTAGTCGCGGTAGACACCGATCACCTCGCGCTCGAGCGTGCCGCCCGCCGTCGTGACGCGCACCTTCGAGCCGCGCGCCAGGCCGAAGCGGCGCGCCGCGGGCTCGTTGACCAGCGCGCCGCCGCGCGCCAAGGCCTCGGCGAAGACCGCGCGCGAGTCGCGCCCGTCGAGGAAGGGCACGCCGCCCTCGCGCGCCAGCACGGCGAGCGCGCCCGCGCCGAGGCGCAGGCCGACGCCGTCGAGCGTCGCCGCGCACTCGTGGTAGGGGTCGAGGTTCTCCGCACCGACGAGCTCCGCCACGCGCGCGACCAGCTCGGCCGGCAGCTTGCCCGCGTTCGCGCCCGACGGGCTCGCCAGCGGGCGGATCGAGAGGTCGGCGCGCAGCGTCTCGTCGGTCCAGCCGATGACGCTCGTGCGGAACGAGCCGACCATCGTGCCCATCGCGACGGCGAGCGCCACCGCCACGCCGACGGCACCCGCGGCCCAGGCCGCGCGCCCGCGCGCCGCGGCGAGCGCCGACTGCGCCAGCGCGATCGGCGGCGCGAGGCGCGCGCCCAGCGCACCGGCCGGCAGGCGCGTCAGCAGCGCCACGAGCGGCCCCGAGAGCACGAGCAGGGTCGCCAGCAGGAGCAGCGCCGAAACAAGCGCCCCGAGCGGCCGCTCGTTCCAGGGCGGCACGCGCGCCGCGGCCAGGGCGGCGGCGCCGAGCAGTGCGGTCAGGCCGAGCGCGCGCAGGGCCTGCACCGGGCGCTCGGCGTCGCTCGAGGCGCGCAGGTTCTGCACGGGCGGCGTGCGGCGCGCCTCGCCCAGGGGGAGCCAGGCCGCGACGAGCGCGCTGCCGATTCCGATCAGGAGGCCCCAGCCGATCCAGGCCGGGTCGAGCGTGACCGCGCCGGCCGAGATGTCCTCGGCGAGCGAGGCGAAGCTCGCGTGCACGTCGCCCACGATCAGGCCGGCGCCGAGGCGGCCGAGCGCGACGCCGAGCAGGCCGCCGAGCAGGCCGATCGCGGCCGCCTCGAGCAGCACGGCCGCCGCGAGCTGGCGCGACGAGGCGCCGAGCGCGCGCAGGATCGCGATCGTCCCGCGCCGCTCGACCACCGAGGTCGCGAGCGTCGTCGCCACCAGCACGATCGCGACCAGCACCGAGACGCCGGCCAGCGCCGTCAGGTTGAAGCGCAGCGAGCGCACGAAGCGCTCGCCCTCCGCGCGGCGTGCGGAGGCGTCGGCCACGCGCGTGCCGGGCGCGACCAGGGCCTCGGCGCGCGCGGCGAGGCCGTCCGTGGCGACGCCCGGGCGCGGCACGAGCTCCAGGCGATCGAGCAGGGTCGTGCGCCCGAGCAGCTCCTGGGCGCGGGCCACGTCGAGGAACAGCGTGCGCTCGTGGGCCGAGGCGAGCACCTCGGGCTCGAAGACGAGCGCGACCTCGAGCTCCACCGGCCGCGCCTCCAGCACGAGCTCGAGCCGCTCGCCCGCCGCGACGCCGAGGCGCCGCGCGCCGGCCTGGCTCAGGGCGACGCCCTCGCCGCGTAACAGCTTGGCACTCGCCTCCGCGAGCGTCGTCGTGCCCTCGAGGCCGAGGCCCGCCAGCGTGCTCGCGCCGAGGAAGTCGATGCCCAGCACGCGCACGAGCTCGCCGGAGCGAGTGGCGAGCGCGGTGCCCTCGACCACCGGCACGAGCTCGACCTCGCTGCACAGGGGGCGCAGACGCTCGAGCTCGGCGAGGGGCACGCCGCCCGGACGCGTGACCTCGAGCCGCGCCGCGCCGGTCAGCGATTCGACGTCGGCCGTCATCGAGGCCACGGCCGCCGAGCTGGCGAGTGCGGTGGCGAGCACCGAGGCGACGCCGGTGGCGACGCCGAGCACGGTCGCGAGCGCACGCAGCGGGCGCTGCAGCAGCGGGCGCAGCCAGATCGCAGCGATCATCGCCGGTCGGCGACGAGCGCGCCGTCCTTCAGCGTGATCACGCGCTCGGCCGCGGCGGCCAGGGCGAGGTCGTGGGTCGCGAGGATCAGCGTCGCCCCCTCGGCGCGCACGAGCTCGGCCAGGAGCTCCAGCACGCGCTGGCCGCTGGCCGAATCGAGGTTGCCGGTCGGCTCGTCGGCCACCACGAGCTTCGGGCGGTGCACGAGCGCGCGCGCCACGGCCACGCGCTGCTGCTCGCCGCCGGACAGCTCGGCCGCGCGCTGGCGCAGGCGGTGGCCGAGGCCCACGCGCTCGAGCAGCGCGCGCACGCGCTCGGGCTCGCGCCGTCCGGCGAGCGCCAGCGGCAGGGCCACGTTTTCCTCGGCCGAAAGGTTCGGCAGGAGGTGAAAGGCCTGGAAGACGATCCCGAGCGTCTTGCGGCGCAGCTCGACGAGCTCAGGCTCGCTGGCGCGCCCGAGCTCGAGGCCCTCGACCACGACCGTGCCCGCGTCGGCGCGGTCGACGCCCGAGACGAGGTTCAGCAGCGTCGACTTGCCGCACCCGGAGGGGCCGACCACGGCCACGAACGAGCCGCGCGCGAAGGCGAGCGACAGGCCCGCCAGGGCCGTCACGGTGCTGCCGCCGCGCTCGAAACGGCGCTCTACGTTCGTGAGGAGTACGGCGTCCACGGTGGGCCCCTCGTTCTACCGTTTCCACCCGGCGCACGCCCGCCCGGAACGCCGCGGGTCGATAGGATGGCGCGCATGCTCGGTGCTCTCCTCGCTCTCCCGTTGCTCGCGTCCCCGCAGGCCCCGGCCGCCGCCGCGCCGCGTCCGAACCTCGTGCTCTTCACCGCCGACACGCTGCGGCGCGAGCACCTCGGTCTGTACGGCTACCCGCGTCCGACCTCGCCGCGCCTCGATGAACTGGCGCGCGAAGCAGTCGTTTTCGACCGAGCCTTCGCGCCCATGGCGACGACCTTCCCGTCGCACATGACCATGCTGACGGGGCTCTACCCGCACCACCACGGGCACACCTCGAACCGCGGCGCGGCGCGTACGCCGTATCAACCGGCGGCCGGCAAGCTGACCCTGGCGAACGCGCTCCAGGCGGCCGGCTACCGCACGGGCGGCTTCGTCAGCAGCGCGGTCCTGAACGAGCGCACCGGCATCGGCGCGGGCTTCCAGACCTACGACGGCCCGCCGCCCAACAAGCCCACGCGCGGCTCGGCCGAGACGGTCGGCAAGGCCCTCGCGTGGGTTGCCTCGCTGCCGGCCGGCGAGCCGTTCTTCCTGTGGATCCACGTGTGGGACACGCACGAGCCCAACACACCCGGGCCCGAGGCCGTGGCGCGCTTCGCGCCGGACGACACGCTGCGCACCTGGATCGCCGGGCGCGGAATCGACGCGGCGCTGCTCGACCGCACGTTCTCGACCGACTACTCGATCGGCGAGCGCTTCTTCCAGCTCACCAGCAAGGCCGAGACCGAGAAGGGGCGGCGCGTGGGGCGGCCCCTGAAGCTGGCGCCGGGTGCGGAGCTGTTCGAGATCGACGAGGCCGCGCTGGCCACGCTCTACGCGCGCTACGACGCCTGCGTGTGGCAGATCGACGCGCAGGTCGGGCGCCTGCGGGACACGCTGGCCGCCGCCGGGCGCTGGGACGACACGGCCTTCCTGTTCTGTGCCGACCATGGCCAGGCCCTGGGCGAGAACGTGCACTTCGGGCACGGCACGAACCTGCAGATCAACGTGTCCGTGCCGCTCGTCATGCGCTTTCCGGCGCGCTTCGGCGTCGCGCCGCAGCGCAACGCGCGCCTCGTGTCGCTGGCGGACCTGTTGCCGACGCTGTTCGGGCGCATCGGCACGGCCGGCCTCGAGGACTACGTGCAGCAGTTCCGCGGGACCGACGCGCTGGCGCCGGTCTTTGCGCGCGAGCACGTCTTCACGGCCGAGGCGACCGAGTTCAAGCGCGGGAAGCGCCAGCCGTTCCTGTGCGGGATCGTGACCGAGCGCTGGAAGCTCGTGCCGGTCGACGGCGCGCCGGCGCGGCTCTACGACCTCTTGGCCGCTGGCGAGAGCGTCGACGTGGCCGCGCAGAATCCGGCCACGGTGAAGGCGCTCGAGGCCCTGCTCGCCGCCGAGCTCGCCACGTCACGCCTAGTGCCCGAGTCGACCGGCCCGGTGACCCCCGAGCAGGGCGAGCTGCTCGACGGCCTCGGCGACCTCGGCTACGGCGGCGGCGACGAGGACGAGGACGATTAGGCCGATCGTCCGGCGGTCCGCGCGCCCGCCGGACGCGCGGGCGCGCTGCGCGCGCGCGGCGGCGCGGGGGTGAGCTCGGTCTCGGGCAGGGCCGGCGGGGGCGGGGACTCGCCGAGGCGCAGCAGGAGCTGGTCGCGCTGGGCCTCGGCGTAACCGAGGGCGCGCGCGAGTGAGGCCTCGCGCTGGCGGCCCTCGGTCAGTTTTTCCTCGAGGCGGTCGGCGTAGCGCTGGGCGGCGCGCTCGATGCGCTCGCTGGCCGAGAGCTCGCCGCGCAGGCGCGCGGCCTCGAGCTCGAGCGTGCGCAGCCGCGCGCGCTGCTCGAGCAGGTAGGCCGTGGTGCGGGCATCGACGTGGGGGCGGCGCGCGGTCTCCATGACGACCGGTCTACGCTTCGCGTGCGCCGAATCAAGACGGGGGCCCGGTGCGCGGCCGACCCCGCGCGGAAGAGCGGGGTATGTTTCGAGCGTCCACTCCGTGCTTTCCCCGCGCGGAGGACCCCCCAGCATGAACGCTCCCTCCGCGGGCCCCTTGCGGGTCGCCCTGATCAACCTCCGTGCCCGGACCAAGGACTGGCACCACGTCTACATGGTGCCGCTCGGGCTCATGTACCTGTCCGGTGCGCTGAAGAAGGCCCTGGGCGAGCGCGTGACGGTCGAGCTCTTCGACTGCACGACCTATCCCGAGCAGGAGGTGCCCGACGAGGCCCTGCGGGCCTGGCTCGCGCGCGTCCAGCCGCAGCTCGTGGGCATCCGCGGGTTCTCGAGCCAGGCCGAGGAGTTCCCGATCGTCGCGCGCCTGGCCAAGGAGGCCGCGCCGGGCTGCCTGGTCGTCGCCGGCGGACCCCATGCGAGCACGGGCTCGACCTCGCTGTACTCGATCCCCGAGCTCGATTTCGTGGCGCCCTACGAGGGCGAGGAGGTCATCGTCGACCTCGCGCGCAACCTGCTCGAGGGGCGCGACAGCGCGGACCTGCAGGGCCTCGGGCGGCGCGGTCCGGACGGCGCGGCACTCGTGAATCCGCCGCGACCGTCGATCCAGGACCTCGACGCGCTGGCCTTCCCCGACTACTCGATCCTCGACCTCGACCGCTACCAGGGCCGCACGACCATGACGGCCTTCCTGCCGCGCGGTCGCTTCACCTCGATCTTCACCTCGCGCGGCTGCTACTACCGCTGCTCCTACTGCCACACGAACTTCGGCAAGAAGATGCGCTACCGCAGTCCGGCCAGCGTGCTGGACGAGATGGCGTTCCTGATGGACACGCAGGGCGTGCGCGAGTTCCACGTGCTCGACGACATCTTCAACGCCGACAAGGAGCGCGCGCTGGCGATCTTCGACGGGATCGTGAAGCGCAACTGGAAGGTGCACCTCGCCTTCCCGAACGGCCTCAGGGCCGACCGCATGGACGAGGAGTTCATCGCCGCGGCGCGCGCGGCGGGCACCTACTACTGGGCCCTGGCGGTCGAGACGGCCTCGCCGCGCCTGCAGAAGCAGGTCTACAAGTTCAACAAGCTCGACAAGGTCTTCGAAACCATCGCGCTCTCGGACAGGTACGGCGTCTTCACCTGCACCTTCAACATGCTCGGCTTCCCGACGGAGACCGAGGAGGAGATGCGCGCGACGATCGACTTCTCGCTGAACTCGGCCGCGCACATCACGCACTTCTTCGTGGTGACGCCCTACGAGGGCACGACGCTGCACCAGGAGCTCGAGAAGTGGGGCATCAAGCCCGGCGACCTGGGCGAGGAGCTGCTGGGCTACCAGAGCTTCACCGGCTCCGATTCGCACGGTTCGCTGGCGCCCGTCCCGCGTTCGCGCATCCAGGAGCTGATCGTCGAGGTCAACCAGCGCTTCTACTTCGACCCGCGGCGCCTGCAGCGCACGATCGAGCTCTCGCACAACCCGGTGCACCTCGCGCTGTTCCTCGAGACGCGCCGCTGGTGCGCGGGCTACGACTGGAACTCGATCCCCGACCCGCGCGCGGCCGGCCTCCTGGCCGGGCTGTTCGCCACGGCCCGTGCGCTCGATCCGCTCGGTTGCGCGCACCTCGCCCTGCCTTCCGGCTGGGGCCACACGCGCGCGGCCTGACGGATCCGCCCGGGATTCCGGCTGCGGAAGCGACACGGCGAGGGCCTCCCGCTGCGGGAAGCCCTCGCCGTGCGAGCGGACCGTGCGCGGCTACGCGCGCTTGTAGTGGTTCGTCATCATCTTGATCTCGGTGCCGTCGGGCAGCGTGCAGAACATCTCGAAGACGCGCTCGTTCTTCGAGATGCGCTTCTCGGTCGTGCGGTGCACGAGCTCCGAGTTCGTCATGCAGCTGAAGGCCTTGCCGGTCATCGTGATCGTGTCGCCCTTCTCGCTGCCCGTGAGCTTGAAGAAGGCCGGCGCCATCGAGTCGATCCAGGTCGAGACGTACTGCTTCGCGTGCGGCTCGTAGCCCAGCGTCGCGCGGCCGTGGAAGGGCTGGCCCATCATGCTGGACTCGAACTTCGAGAGCAGCCACCAGTCGCCGAGCATCTCGACCGTCTCCTTGGCCTCGGTCTCCATCGGCGGCGTGCCGGGCTCCATGTAGAACGCGCAGTGGACCTTCCAGTTGCCGACGAGCTCCTTCAGGCGCTGGTGCTCGGCGGTCGGCTGGGGCATGGGCGGGGCGGCGTGCTCGGTCATGGGGGACTCCTTCTCGCTCGGGAACTCTCTCGATTCGGCGACGTCCACACTGGGCGCCGCGCGGTGAGGAGGCTATCCCGCGCCCGGCGCGGCCGTCACCCGTTCCGGGCGGATGAGACGATTCTCGAACCGTCGTCCGCTGCCCGGTGTCCGGGCCAGGGGTAAAAAAAGCGGGAGCGCCGCGCGGAGGAGGGTTGCGCAGGCGCTCCCTGACGGGGCCGAGCTATGAGGAGGAGGGAGAGAGAACTCGGTCCCGGTGCGTGGAGGATAGGAGGCGCTCAGCGCCAGTTGAAGACTCTATAGGCGTCTTGTTCGCGCACGTGCAGCTCTCCATCCGCGATCGCGAGGTGCGCCCAGCTCGGGCCGGCCACGAGCTCGACGTCGCCGAGGACCTCGTAGTGGGCCGTATTCGCCCGCAGCAGCCGGAGCCTGCCCGTGTCGGCCAGTGCCAGGATCCGGTCACCCTGCGCGACCTGTGACCAGTACTCGTCACCGGTCGGCTCGGAGATCCAGCGCGCCTCGCCGCTGGCGAGATCGAAGCAGCCGAAGCGGTTGCTGCGCAGAAAGAGGTACGCGTGGCCGTCGATCAGACTCGGCGAGGTCATGTAGCCCTGCTCGCCCGCCGACCAGACCTGCTCGCTGGTCAGACCCGCGCTGCCGCGCGCCACGCGCAGCAGCCGCGACCCTCCGCCGTAGGAGGAGGTGAACACCGTGTCGCCGTGCACGCCAGGTGTCAGGATGTTCATGCCGCGGAACGACGGGATCGGCTGGCGCCAGAGCACCGCTCCGCTCGCCGGGTCGAGCCCGCACAGGTCGGCGCGCGTCTGCACGAGGAGCTGCTCGACGCCGGCCAGGGTCGCGAGCACGGGCGACGAGAAGGCGCTCTCGTTGCCCCCGCCGTCCTCGAGCGCGCGCCACTGGACGGCTCCATCGCGGCGAGCGAGGCACACCAGCGCGCCGCCCGCCTGCACGAAGACGTGCTCGCCGACGACCAGCGGCGAGCACACGAAGCCGAAGGCGGGCTCGTCGTGGCCGAGGGCCGGGAAATCGACGCGCCAGCGCACGCTGCCGTCGTCGCCCGCGAGGCACACGAGCGTGTCGCGCATCCCGCCGACGTACAGAGCCTCGCCGTCCCAGGCCGGCGTCGAGCGGATCCAGGAGCCGTTTTTCGCGGCGAAAAAGGGCACCTCCATCGCACCCTCCCAGCGCGCGCTCCACAGCTCCTTGCCGGTGCGCCGGTCGAAGGCGCGCACGACCTCTTCTTCCTCGTCGACGCTCTCGGTCGTGAAGACGCGGTCGGTGGCGATGATCGGACCCGAGTACGACGGCCCGAGTCCTTCGACCTGCCAGACCTCGGTCAGGCGCTCCTGCGTGAGCGCGTCCGGCCAGGGCGTGCCCGCGTCGACGCCGTCGCGCGTCGGTCCGCGCCACTGCGGCCACGGACCGCTCGCTGCAGCCTGAGTGGGCGCGGGCGACGGAGCGGGCGCGACCTCGGGTGCGACCTGCACGGGCTCGTCGAGTGCCGTCGCAGAGTTCCACGAGCGCACCAGCGTGTCGAGCTCGAGCAGCGCTCCGGCCGAGAAGCCGCGCGCGTGGTGCCAGCGCACGAAGCCGTCGGGATCGATGGCGAGCACGTGCATGTTGCGTCCACCGTCGCCGTTCGTGAAGTCCTCCAGGCGCTGCGCGTCCGCACCGTAGAGCGTCACGACCGACGGCCAGTCTTCCTCGGGGATGCCCGAGCGCATGCCGCCGTCGATCATGCCGCCGAAGGCGCGACCGAAGAGCCCGGGGATCGTCGGCACCTCGAGCAGGCGCGCGGGCGTGCCGCTCTGCAGCAGCCCGAAGAGCCAGCGGTCGGCGTCGAACTGCGCCTTCTGCTCGAAGCCGACCAGTAGCACGGCCGGGCGACCGGCGAGGTCGTCGGGCAGGGTCAGCGTCTCGCCCGCCAGGTTCTCGCCCGTCAGCGCGGGCAGGCGCTGGCCGAGCGGATCGCTGACGAGGCGCGGGCCCGAGCAGGCCGCCAGGAACGGGAAGAGGAAGGCGAGGGCGAAGGCGGGAGTGGGCACGGCAGGCATGGGTTCTCCGGGCGCTTCGCTCCGCGCGCTCGGGCGGATGCAGGGGCGGCCCGTAAACTGCTGCGATGGCGAAGAACCTCGGCATCCTGGCGTTCCTGGCGGCCGTGGCCCTGCTCGGCTGGTTGCTGCTCGGCGGGGAACCGGCGCGCGGGTTGCGGAGCCCGTCGGCGGAAGAGGCGCCGGTCTCGGCGGGCGCGGCGGCGTCCGAGCGGCTCGCACCCGCGCAGTCCGGCGCGAGCGCCGCCCGCGAGCCGGGGCCACCGTCCGCGGAGCGCACGGCCGACGCGGCCGCCGCCGACGCGCCCGCCGCGGCTTCCGCTCCCGACCTCCGCGTGCACGTGCGCGACGGGCGCGGTCAGGCGCTCTCCGGGCTGGAGGTTTCCGCCGAGCTGCGCGATCGTCGTGACGTCGAGGAGGCGCGCCTGGTGGCGCGCACGGACGAGCGCGGCGACGCGACCTTCTCGGGGCTGCGCCAGGAGTCGCGTTCGGATGCCGAGCAGCTCCTCCGGGTGGCGCTCGTGGGCCTGTTCGTGCCGACGGTCGCGTACGAGTGTCCGGCCGAGCCCTGGCCGACGCAGCCGCTCGAGCTCGTCGTGCCCTCGGCCGGCGCGGTCGAGCTCTTCGTGCGGGAGGCGAGCGGCGAGCCGCACCTCGCGGAGCGGCGCTCGGTCGAGCTGCGCCTCGAGCGCGAGCTCGCGCCGGGCGCGATGGTGTGGCGCGAGAGTGCGCGCCTGAGCGCGGCGCTGGAAGCGGGCGTGGCGCGCTTCGCGCCGGTCGGGCTCGACCTGCGCCTCACGGCCTACCTCTCCGGGCGCGCCGAGGTCGAGCCGACCTCCACGACCTTCGACGGCCCGCGTGCGCCGGGCGAAGTCGTGCGCGCCGAGCTCGTGCTTGCACCGCCCGCGCCGCAGGTCCGGCTGCGCGTGCTGTCACCCGCGCGCGCGCCGCTCGCGTCGACGACCCTCGCGCTGGCGCTCGTGCGGCGCATGGGCGGCAGCTCGATCTCGTCCGGCGACGAGCAGCGTACGGATGCCGAGGGCTGGCTCACGCTCGCGGTGCCCGGGGCGCGTGGCGAGGGCGAGAGTCTCGCGCTCGTGCTCACGCATCGCCCGGACGAGGGGCCCGAGGCCCGGGCCACGCTCGAGCTGCCGGGTGCGCTCGGTCCGGGCACGCACGATCTCGGCGAGGTCGTGCTGGCGGGGCGACCCTTGCTGGTCGGCGGGCGCGTCGTCGATGAAGACGGACGCGGTGTGCCCGCGGCCTCGCTCGTGCTCGAGAGCCGGAGCGAGTACGACGGCACGGTCTACTGGGAGACCTTCGCCTGGTGCGAGGTGCGCGCGGACGGGCGCTTCGCAGCCTACGACGAGGCACCTGCGGAGCCCCTGAGGCTGGCGCTCGATTCGGCGGAGCACCAGCCGCTCGAGCCGCTCGAGTTCACGCCCGGCACGGCCGGGCTCGAGCTCGTGCTGCGCCGCGGCCAGGCGCTGCGCGGGCGCGTGCGCGTACCGGAGGGCATGAGTCCGCTGGCGATCGGCGTCGTGGCCCAGGGCGCGCGCGAGGTCGAGCGGCGCGAGGTGCAGGTCCAGGCCTCGGGCGAGTTCGAGCTGACCGGGCTGCCGCCGGGGAGCTTCGAGCTCGAATTCGCGCTCCGCCCGACCGGCGAGCGCGTGCTCGTGCTGCCCGGCGTGCGGGTGGCCGCGGGCGAGAACGATCCGCGCCTCGCCGACGTCGACCTGACGCAGCTCGTGCGCCTGGTGCGGCTCGGCGTGCGTGCGGCCGACGGCGCGCCCGCGGCGGGCGGCTGGGTGCGCCTCCTGCGTGCCGACGGCGGGCAGCAGGTCGCCTTCGTGATCGAGGGCGGCGTGGCCGAGCTGCTCCTGCCGGCCAGCGGCGCGGACGTGGAGGTCAACGTGCCCGGCCATAGTCTGCTCGAGCTCCCCGGACTCGCCGCCGATCGCGAGGTCGCGCTCGCGGCCTCCTTCCGCGTGCAGCTCGAACTCGCGCCGCACGTCGCGCTGCCGCCCGGCGGCGAGCTGCAGGTCCGGCTCGTGCCGGCCCAGGCCGGCGGCGGCTCCCAGTGCTCGCTCTACCGTGCCCACGAGCAGGCCGGCTGGTTCAGCACGGCCTTCGGCAATGCACAGAACTCGTTCGATGCACGTCGCGTGCTCGAGCTCGAGGTCCAGGCTCCGGGCGAACACGAGGTCGTCTTCCACCTCGTGCGCGGCAGCACGAAGGGGCGGCTCTCGGTCACGCTGCGCAGCGCCGGCCCGAACACGCGCCTCGCGCTCGACGAGAACTCGGCCGGCCGGACCTTCCAGGTCGAGCCCGAGGCCGAGGACTACGCGCAGCAGCTCGGCGGCAAGTAGCGCTACGGTCCGAGCAAAGCCCGCGCGAGTTCCTCGGCCAGCGCCTCGCTGCGCAGCGCCTCGCAGTTCGAGATCACCGCGATCGAGAGCTGCTTCTCGGGCCAGTGGCCCAGGAACGAGTTGAAGCCGAAGATCCCGCCGCCGTGCGAGACGCAGAGCTGACCGGCCGTCGCGCCGAGCCCGAGGCCGAGCCCGTACTGCGTCTCGCGCCCGTCCGCCAGCATGTAGGGCAGCGTCATCTCCGCGTAGCTCTCCTTCGACACGACCTTGCCGCCCACCAGCGCGAGCTGCCAGCGCACGAGGTCGCCCGCGGTCGAGATCAGCGCACCCGCCGCGCCCGGCTGGCTCATGCCGATCAGCTGGTCGTTCCAGAACTTGCCCTCGGCGTAGCCGTAACCCTGGGCGCGGTTCAGGATCACCTCGGCGTTAGAGTCGTAGCGCGTGCGCGTCAGCTTGAGCGGGTCGAAGAAGGCGTCGCGCAGGAAGGCGCCGTACTCCTGGCCCGAGGCCTTCTCGATCACCATCCCGAGCAGGTAGTAGCCCGAGTTCGAGTAGTTCCACTTCGTGCCCGGCTCGAAATCGAGCGGCATGTCCCGCCACAGCGCCACGAGCTCCTCGTGCGCGAGCTCGCGCGCGACGAGCGTCTCCCACTTTCGGCCGAGGTCCGTGTAGTTCGGCACGCCGCCCGTGTGCGTCAAGAGGTGGCGCAGCGTGAGTTCGTCGCCGCGCGGATAGTCCGGCAGGAAGCGCGCGAGCGGATCGTCGATCGAGAGCTTGCCGCGCTCCGCCAGCTTCAGGATCGCCGCGGCCGTGTACTGCTTCGTGATCGAGCCGATGCGGAAGAAGGTCTCGGGATCGGCGGCGACCGTGAACTCGAGGTCCGCGAAGCCGTGCGCGCGCTCGTAGACGAGCGTCTCGCCGCGCGCCACGGCCACGCTCAGCCCGACCGCCCCCGGCTTCTTCATCGTGGCCTGCACGATGGCGTCGATGCGCGCCTCCTCGGCCAGCCGGGCGGCATCCTGACGGACGGGAACGAGAACGGGAACGAGCGCGAGCAGCGTGGCGATCATGCGCGCGAGCGTAGTGTCCGGCGGCGCGCGTCGGAAGCGGCGTCGGGGACGATGCGCCGGTTCGGCCTCACCGGTCGCGCAGGTCGAACTCCAGCGCGAGCCACTGGTCCGCGGCCAGCGTGACCGTGCGGGCCGCCAGCACCGTGCGGTGGGCCTCCACGACCTCGACCGAGAAGGACAGACCGGGCTCGAGGTCGGCGATGCAGAGGCGCCGGTCCGGGAGCAACCGGTAGCTCCACTGGCCCACTCCGCCCATGCGCGCTCCTGCGGCTCCGAGCTCTTCCAGCAGGAGTTCCTCGCCGCGCAGCAGGTCGCCCGGGCCCTCGGGGAACAGGTCCGCGGGGCCCCGGATGTCCAGCGACAGACCGGGCACCAACCCGAGCACCTTGATCTCGAGCAGGGCCGTGCGCGCGAGCGTCACCTCGAGCTCGGCCTGGTCCTCGGCCAGCACGCGCGCCGGCGCGAAGCCGAGCGCGTCGACGCGCAGCACGCAGGCCCGCGCCGGTGCGAACGGGACCGTGGCCCGACCGTGTGCATCGGTGGCCGCGCTACGCGAGGACCGGATCGGTGCCTCCACGCGAACCTGCGCCAGGCTCACCGGTGCACCTTCGGGGTCGAGCACGCGCACCTCGCGCGCGCGCGTCGGCGCGAGCACGAGCTCGCCAAGGTCGAGGCCTTGCCAGGGATCGAAGGGCGGCGGCTCGAGGCACAGATAGCCCTCGTCGAACTCGAGCAGGACGCAGGCGCGGACGGGCAGCTCGGAATCGCCATCGAGCAGCCGATGCGCGAAGCTCCCGTCGTCCTGCAGCTGCTGGACCTCGAGGCTCTGGCTGAAGCCGGCCTCCTCGGGCCGCGTGCGGTCGCCCGTCTCGAGCGCGAGCAGCACCTGGCCGACACGCCAGACGATCTCGCCCGGCTCACGCACGCGCCCGCGCACCGTGGGCGCGGTCACGAGGTCGAGCACGAGGCCGCTGGCCGGCGCCTGGACCGCGATGGACGCGCTCCAGTCCCGTGTGATCAGCCCTTCGGCACCCAGACGACCCTCGAAACCCTCGGCGAGACCCGTGAAGCGGAAGCGGCCTTGCTGCGAGGGTTCGAGGGTCAGCGGCGGTATCGAATCGCCGAGCGGCAGGAGCTGCGACGGCGTCCCGAACGGTCCGGCTTGCATGCGCACCTTGCGTGAGAGCTTCAGCACGACCGGGCCCGTCGGCGCGGCGCCATCGACGAGCAGCACGCCCGAGATCTCGAGGCCCTCGTCGACGATGGCCAGCGGGGACGCAGGCGCTTCGACATCGAGCGCAGTGCGTGGCGCGGCGCTGCGGGCCGCGAGCGCGCCGTCCGTAGCGCTCGACGGAGCCTCCGACGACTCCGCGCGCGCCACCTCGGCGCGCGGCGCGGGTTCCTCCTGGAGCCTGTCGTGGACGACGAAAGCGACGCCGGTCAGCGTCACCAGGCCCACGAGCACCGCCAGCGCGCTCGGTGCCGGCAGCGCTGCCGCGCGAGCGGCTCCTCCGCCGGCGAGCGGCACGAGCAGTGCCGCCCACGCACTCCGCTCGCCTCCCGAGCGCCGATCCAGCGCGCCGCGCAGCGCCTCCAGCGCCTGCGACAGGCGCCAGCGCACCGTGCCAGCCGGAACGCCGAGCTCGCGGCCGATCTCTGCCGAATCGAGTCCGCGGAAGTAGCGCAGCACGACCACGGTGCGGTGCTCGTCGGAGAGCGCCAGGATCTCCTCGGCGAGCAAGCGCTGGGCCTCGGCGGCCTCGGCCGCGCGCAGCGGGAGCTCGGCCGCGTGCGGCGGCTCGGCTTCGGCCTCGCGTCGTGCGCGGCGGGCGTCTCCGCGGTGCGCATTGGCCGCGCGGCTGCGCAGCACGCGCGCCAGCCACGCGCGCCGCGGCGTCGTTGCCGGCGGGGGAGTGCGCAGGGCGGCGAGCCAGGTCTCCTGCACGAGGTCGTCGGCGCGCGCTCCGTCGGCCACCAGATGTCCGGCCAGGCTGCGCAGCCAGCCGGACTCCCGCAGCAGTTCCTCGAGCGATGCGTTGCGTTCCATGGGTCGACCTCCGGCCCTACGACCCCGCGCCGGCCCGCGGTGTTGGTGCGAAGGCGCCCATTTCGTCAGCGCGCCGCGTAGCGCAGCTCGAGCGCGAGGCCGCGCGGGCTCGATTCGGCGCTGTCGAGCCCGAGGGTCAGCACGAACAGGCGGTCGTACTGGTCGTCGGCCAGGTAGCCGCTCGCATCGAGCTCGTCGAGCGTGACACCGAGCGCCCTGGCCAGGGCGGGGAGCGTGTTCGAGTGGCCGGCGACGACCGTGACCGAGCCGGCGGGGGCGGCGGCGAGCTCGGCGGCGAGGGCCTCGAGCTCCTTCGCCGGACGCGTCTCGACGGCGACGCCGGTGGCCTGCGCCAGCGGCGCGAGCGTGGCCTGCGTGCGCTTGAATTCGCTCGCCACGAGGCGCGTGACGCCGCTCTTCGCCAGGAGCCGCGCCAGCTCCTCGGCGCGCTTCGTCCCGAGCTCGGTCAGCGGCGGATCGTTCCTGTCCTGGGCCGTGTCCTTCTCGGCGTGGCGCACCAGGATCACGGTGTGGGGCCCGGCCGCCGCCGCCTGGCGCCGCGCGAAGGCGAACGGAGCAGACAGCGACCCCAGGGCGACGAGAGCGAGTGCGAGACGACGATTCATGCCCGCATTGGAGCCTCGCAGACCCGCCCGGGGCAACCGGAGCCTCTCGACCTGGCCTGAACCTCTCGCCAGGGGCGTCCGTTGATTGGGCCATGCTGGCTGCCCTCTGGCTCGCCCTGCTGGCCCATGCGCCGACCTCGTACAGCAAGGGCTACTACGCCCTGGCCGATCGCATCGAGGATGCGGCGGTGATCTGCCTCGGCACGGTCACGGAGATCGTCGAGCTGCAGGACGACGGGCTCGGCGCCGAGCGCCTGCCCTTCGCGCGCATCACGGTCGAGCGCATGCTGAAGGGCGATCCCGAGCTGCGCGAGGTGTGGCACGAGGCCTGGGGGACCTGGGCCTGCGACACCACGAGCGCCAGGGTCGGGGAGCGCGGCCTGTTCCTGCTGGGCGACCACGGCGGCGTCGCGCGGACCAGGCCCGAGGTGCGCGCGCGCGTGCTCCGGCGTCTCGGCACCGAGCGCATCCTGCGCAACGTCGGCTCGGGCGACGGATTGCTCGAGTACGACCCGCGCGGCTTCGTGCGGATGACGGGCGATCCTCCCGGCCTGCGGGTTGACGGCCGCGTGAGCCCCACCGCGCTCGAGGCCTACACGCGCGAGCTGCTCGAGTTCGCACCCGATCGCCTGGCCCTTTTCGCGCGCTTCGGAGGTCCGTCCGTGCTTCCCGGTACGTTCGACCTGCGCGTGCGCGCCGACGGCGAGGTGCGTCTGGCGGCTCCGCTGGGGTGGAAGGAGGAGGTCCGGCGCTTCCGCCTCGAGCCGGCGCGCCTGGAGCGCGTGTGCGAGGCCCTGCAACTCCACGTGCGACCCGAGCCGCTGCCCCTCGGTCGGCCCGAGGAGTCTCGTCTGCGACGGCTCGTCGTGCGCCTGCCCGCGGGCGGGCTCGAGTTCCACGAGGCGGTGCGCGCGAGCGGCTCCTGGCCTCCGCGCGAACCCGCGCTGCGCCTGGCCTTCGAAGAGGCCGAGCGCGCCTGGCGCACCGTGCTCGAGCTCTTCGCCGACGAAAGCGAATGGATCCGGCGCAAGCGCGACGAGCCCGAGCCGCCGCGCTGATGTGTCAGCCGCCGTGCAGTTCGGCGGCGCGGCGGAGGATCTCGGCCGGCGGGACGTCCTCGACGTGCGTGGCGAGGGTCCAGACGTGGCCGAAGGGGTCGATCACCGTGCCGGCGCGGTCGCCGTAGAAGTGGTCTTGCACGAGGCGCATCAGGGTTGCGCCGGCGGAGACCATGCGCTGCACGGCCTTGTCGCAGTCGGGCACGTAGACGAGCAGGCTGACCGGCGTGCCGCCGAGCGCGAGCGGCGAGCGGAAGCCCATCTCCGGATGCTCGTCGGCCAGCATGAAGGGCGAGTTGCCGACGACGAGCTCGGCGTGGCCGATCTTCCCGCCGCCCATGTCGAGGCGGTAGAGCTCGCGCGCGCCGAGGGCCTGTGCGTAGAAGGCGAGCGCCTTCGCCGCGCCGCGCACGATCAGGTACGGGGACAGCGTCGGGTAGCCAGCGGGAGGATTGCGGACGGCTGCGGAGCCGGTTTGCGCTGCGGGCGCCTTGCGCGCACGGGTCGGCTGGCTCGCGCGCGGCTTCGTCGCAGGCTTCCTGGCCGGGCCTTTCTTGGCCGGGCCTTTCTTGCCCGTGCTCTGCCTGGGCGAGGCCGGCTTGGCCGAGCTCTTCTTGATTGCGCGCTTCTGGCTCGTCTTCTTCGCCATGGGTTACCTCGTGCGGGAGTCTACGCCTCGTGCGCTGCTCACGCACCGGTGCGCAGACGCGCTAGGAACACGAGCAGCCCGAGGCCGAGCGCGCCCAGGACGAGGCGCACGGTCAGGTCCTCGGCCAGCGTGATCGAGAGTGCGAAGCAGGCCGTGACGAGCACGTAGGCGCGCAGCTTGGCGCCGCGCGGGATGCTGCGCTCGCGGCGCCACTGCTCGAGGAACGGCCCGAGGCGCGGGTGCGCCAGCATGCGCGCGTGCAGGCGCGGCGAGGAGCGCACGAAGCAGGCCGCGGCGAGGAGCAGGAAGGGCGTCGTCGGCAGGAGCGGCAGGAAGACGCCCACGAAGCCGAGCACGAGCGCGAGCCAGCCGCCCGCGAGGAGCAGTACGCGCAGCGGTCCGGTGCCGTCGGGAGGGAGGCCCACGGGCGGCGAGGATAGGGCGCGGGGGCGGGCGCTCCTACGCCCGCGAGCGAGTTGCGTGGCGCGGCGCGGCCTGCCAGGATCGGCCCATGCGCTCCTTCCACCTGCTCGTCGCCCTGCCGCTCCTACTGACCGCCTGCGCCCACACGAAGACCGTCGCCGCGCCCGCGCCGCCTGCGCCGGTCGCGCCGGCCACGCTCGGCAACCTGAAGAAAGTCAGCAGCGCCGGCGGCATGTGGCTGGCGGGTCAGCCGAGTGCCGATGATTTCGCGCTCCTGCCGGGCCTCGGCGTGAAGACGGTGATCAATCTGCGTCCGACGAAGGAGCAGGCCGACCTCGACGAAAAGGCCCACGTCGAGGGCCTCGGCCTCGCCTACGTGAACGTGCCCTTCGGCAGCCCGGCCGAGCTCGACGACGGCATCTTCGACGAGCTGCGCCGCCTGCTGGCGGGCACCGAACAGCCGTTCCTCTTGCACTGCGCCTCGGCCAACCGCGTCGGCGCCGTGTGGATCCCGTTCCGCGTGCTCGACCAGGGCGTCGAGCTCGAGGCCGCCGTGGCCGAGGCCAAGGCGATCGGGCTCAAGACGCCCGAGTACGAGGCCATGGCGCGCGACTACGTGACGCGCCACGCGCCGAAGTAGCCCCTGCGCGGGCGCGCGGGGCCCGGCGCGCTCACTTCGCCGCGGCCAGCGTCGCGACCTCGGCGAGATGCAGCGCACGCTTCCCGACGCGCGTCTTGCCGGCCTCGGCCGCGAACTTGCGCAGCTTCTCGCCCTCGCGCTCGGGAGCCTTCTTCGAGAGCGGCTGCAGGAGAGTGGTGAGCTTCCGGTCGAGCTCGAGCTCGCGCGCGACGTCGGCGCCTGCGAGCTCCTCGAGCAGCTCGACGGTCCGTGCTTCCCAGTCGGCGTGTCCGCGCACGTCCTGCTCGAGCGTGCGCGCTTCGTCCAGGGCGCGCAGCGGCTGTCCGTGCGCGAGGTAGTGCCGGGCAGCACGCAGGCGACTCTCGAAACGACCCGCGAGCTCTCCCTGGACGACGACGAGTTCTTCGTCGCCCGGGGCGGAGCGCAGGGCCGACTCGAGCGCCGTCCGGGCCGCACCGAGGTCACCCGCGCCGTGGGCGAGGGCGCGCACGCTGCGGGCCGCGGCGCCGGCGCCCCAGCCGTCTTTCTTCTTCTTCAGCTCGGACTTCACCTGCTTCGCCGCGCGGTTCATGTCGGCGGTGTAGCTGCCCGCCACGAGCAGTGTTCCGTCCACGCCGATCAGCGCGATGTCGGGCGGGGGCCCGTTGTCGAGGTACTCGAGCGGCAGCTTCTGGTTCCGCGCCAGGCGGGCCGGGCTGCCGGGATAGAGGCGCATCACCGAGGCCTCGACCTCCAGCGCCGAACGGTTGTGGGTGTCGTGCAGGATGATCACGAGGCCCTCGGGCGCGAGCTCCTTGGCGAGCTTCTCGGCCTCCTTCGCTCCCCCGCGTCCGAAATCGCTGTCGGTCCAGTTCACGATGAGGACCGGCTGGCCCCGGAACTCGCTCAGCGTCTGGCGTCCGTCTCCGCCGGCCACGAAGTCGGGGAAGGTGTGGTCCGGAACGACTTGCCCGAGCGTGGCCTTGGCCTGCGCATCCTGCGGGGAGAGGGCGAAGGTGGCGACGGCGAACAGCAGGTGGCTGGCTTGCATGGGAGGTTCCTCAGCCGTCGGGTGTCTGCCGGAAGCCTTCTCCTTCTGGGTTGTTCGATTCTTCGTCAGGTCCTGCCGAGCTCGGAGGTGGCGCGAGCTCCCTCACGCTTCCTCACGGCTTCAGGCACACGAGCTCCTCCTGGCTGCGCAGCAGGAGGTACTCGCCAGCGAGCGCCATCGGCGCCCACATCTGCTCGTCGCGCGAGCGCGCTTCGCCGAAGACGGCGTGCGCAGCGACCTCCTGGTAGCCGGTCGGGTCGGCCTTCGCCACGCGCAGGACTCCGTCGCGGCCATCCTGGAGCAAGAGGTACCCGCCCGCGAGGATCGACGCGCCGCGCCCGAAGTACGGGGCGTCGCCGGTGCGCCAGCGCTCCTTGCCGTCGAGTCCGAGGCACAGGAGCCCGCCTTCCTCCTCCTTGCCCTGGTCGTTCCAGTTCTCGTTGACCACCAGGTAGAGGTGTCCGTCGTGCAGCAGCGCCGGGTGCGTCTGCGAGCCGCGCTCGATGTGGAAGAGCTCGCGGAAAGCGACCTTGCCGTCCTTCTTCTCGAGCTGCAGCAGGGTCGAGCCGCCGCGATATCCGCCCGTCAGGAACAGCTTGTCGTCGGCCACCTTCACCGGCGGCGGCACCGGCAGGCGCGTGAGCGTGAGCGTGTGGTGCCAGCGCAGCGCGCCGGTCTTCGGATCGACGCCGTTCAGGCGCATGGGCGCGGCTTCGTTCAGGCCGGAAGGCGTGGCCTCGGTCGTCAGGACGACGAGGGTGGGCTCGCCCAGCAGCTCGAGCACGACCGGCGACGAGTGGCTGACGCCGAGGCCTTCGGTGACCCAGCGCTCCTCACCGGACTTCTGCTCCAGGGCCACGAGACCGACCTCGCTGCCGAGCGGCGAGAACACGACCAGGTCGTCCACGAGCAGGGGCGAGGTCGAGAAACCGAAGCCCGGATCCTCACCACCGTAGGTCTCGACCAGGTGGTTCTGCCAGGCGAGTTCGTGCGTGCCGCGGTCGTAGCAGGCCACGTGACCGAAGGCACCCGAGGTGAAGACGCGCTCGCTCGTCACGGCCGGCACGCAGCGTGGACCGGGGAACTGCACGCGCCCCTTGGCCTCGTAGCCGGCGCTCCACTTCTCGTCGCCCGTGGCGAGGTCGAAGACGCGCAGGAGCTCGCCCTCGCCGAGGTCGCAGTCGAACAGGAACACCTCGCCGCCCTGCACGGCCACGCCCGAGAAGCCGGGACCCGCGGTCGCAACGCGCCACTTCACCTCGGGGCCCTGCTCGCCCCAGGCGAAGTCCGTCTTCAGGGCCGGCACGCGTGCGTCGCGGTTCGGACCGCCGAAGCAGGGCCAGTCGAGCGGAGCCTGGAGGGCGCAGACGAGGAACGCGGCGGTGAGCATCGGCATGGCGCGGAAGATAGCGGCCGCGCGCGCGCGGTCACGCCTCGATATCCATCTTGAACAGGCCCGTCCCGTGCCCGCGGGACGAATGGGACATGCTACGTTCTCGCCCGGAATGCCCGCCCTAGACGCCGCCAAGGTCCCGCTCCCGCGCATCGGGCACTACCGCGCCCTGCGCGTCCTCGGCGAGGGCGGCATGGGGGTCGTCTACGAGGCCGAGCAGGAGAATCCGCGCCGCACGGTGGCCCTCAAGGTCGTGCGCGCCGGCCTGGGGTCGCCCGAGCTCCTGCGCCGTTTCGAGCACGAGGCCCAGATCCTCGGGCGCCTGCAGCACCCGGGCATCGCCCAGGTGTACGAGGCCGGCACGGCCGATCTCGGCCTCGGGCCGGTGCCGTACTTCGCGATGGAGCTCGTGCGCGGCCAGGCGCTCGACCACTTCGTCTCGGCCAGGAAGCTCGCGACCGACGCGCGCGTCGAGCTCCTGGCGCGCATCTGCGACGCGGTCGAGCACGCGCATCGCAACGGCGTCGTGCACCGCGACCTCAAGCCGGGCAACATCCTGGTGGACGAGCACGGGCAGCCGAAGGTCCTCGACTTCGGTATCGCGCGCGCGACGGACAGCGACCTGCGCGCCACGACGCAGACCGAGGTCGGCTCGATCCTCGGCACGCTGCCCTACATGAGTCCCGAGCAGGCCTCGGGTGATCCCGCGGCGATGGACACGCGCAGCGACGTGTACGCGCTGGGCGTGATCCTGTACGAGCTCCTGGCCGGGCGCCTGCCGCACGACCTGTCGCGCTCGCACGTGGTCGAGGCCCTGCGCATCATCCGCGAGGACGAGGCGCCCTCGCTCGGCACGCTCGCGCGCGTGTACCGCGGCGACCTGGAGACGATCGCTGCCAAGGCGCTCGAGAAGGACAAGGAGCGCCGCTACGGCTCGGCGGCCGAGCTCGCCGCCGACCTGCGCCGGCACCTCGCCAGCGAGCCGATCGTGGCGCGCCCGGCCAGCACCTTCTACCAGCTCTCGAAGTTCGCGCGCCGCAATCGCGTGCTGGTGGGCGGCATCGTGGCGGTGCTGCTGGCCTCGCTGGCGGGCACGGTCGTGAGTACGCGCCTCTACCTGCGGGCCGAGCGGGCGCGCGTCGAGGCGGGCGCGCAGGCCGAGATCGCCGACGCGGTCAACCGCTTCCTGAACGAGGACCTCCTGGCCTCGGTCGATCCGCGCAACACGGCAGACCGCGAGATCCGCATGCGCGCGGTGCTGGACGAGGCCTCGACGCGGCTCGACGGCCGCTTCGTCGGGCAGCCGCTGGTCGAGGCGACCCTCCGCACCACGATCGGCACGACCTACGTGAACCTCGGGCTGGCCGACGCGGCCGAGCCGCACCTCGTGCGCGCGCTCGAGCTCCTGCGCACGACGCGTGGCGAGCGCCACCGCGCGACTCTGGCCGCGGCCGACGCGGTCGCGGGGCTGCGCGAGGTCCAGGGGCGTATCGAGGAAGCCGAGCGCCTGCACCGCGAGCTCTTCGTGCTCGAGAGCGAGGAGCTCGGGGCCGGGGCGGTCGAGACCCTGCGCACGCGCGGGCGCCTGGCCACGATCCTGACCGACAGCGGACGCATGGAGGAGGCCGAGCCCGAGCTGCGCGCGGTGCTGGCGGGGCGCCGCGAGACCCTCGGAGCCGCGCACGAGGAGACGCTCGAGGCCGCCGGCGCGCTGGCCGTGTTCCTGGCCGACTCGAGCCGCTTCCAGGAGGCCGAGCCGCTGTACAAGGAGACGCTGGCGCTCGCGCGCGAGCACCTCGGGCCCGAGCACCCGCTCACGCTGGCGCAGCAGTCGAGCCAGGGCTGGATGTACGTGCTGATGCGGCGCAACAGCGAGGCCGAGGAGCTGCTGAAGGCGACGATCGAGGTCTCGCGGCGCGTGCTGGGCGATGCGCACGTCGAGACGCTCACAGCCGTGAACAACCTGGCCGCCGCCTACGCGCGCAGTGGACGCGTGGAAGAGGCCGAGCCGCTCTACCGGCTGGATTTCGAGATCAGCACGCGCTCGCTCGGCCCCGAGCATCCCGACACGCTGGTCAGTGCCACGAACCTCGGCACGACCTGGATGAAGCTCGCGCGCTTCGAGGAGGCGGCGAAGCTGCTGGCCGGGACCGTGGAGCACAGCCGCGCCGTGCTCGAGCCGGGCCACTACGGCACCGCCTTCACGCTGTGCGCGCTGGGCGAGAGCCTGATCGGCCTCGAGCGCTTCGAGGAGGCCGAGGCGGCCCTGCTCGAGGCCCACGCGATGCTGCGCGCCTACTTCGGAGCGGACAGCCCGAACCTCGACCAGTCGCGCGCCGCCCTGGTCCGGCTCTACGAGCTGACCTTCCGCGACGACGAGGCCGCCGCCGCGCGCCGCGGCGAGCTCGCACCCTTCGAGCCGCGCTGAGCCCGCGCGCGGCGCGTCGCTCAGGGAGCCGGCGTGCGGCGCGGCGCTCGCGCGCGTTCCGCGCGGACACCGGGCGCGGCGCAGAGCTCGCTGCCGCGCTCGTGCGCGATCCCGTCGAGCAGGCTCGCGACGAGTGCCGTCCAGCCGGTCTGGTGGCTGGCGCCGAGGCCGCGGCCGGTCTCGGCGTGGAAGTACTCGTGGAACAGCACGAGGTCCTTCCAGTGCGGAGCGGAGCGGTAGCGCTCGTCACCGCCGTGGCACGGGCGCGCGCCGCTCGCGTCGGGCAGGAAGAGGCCCACGAGGCGCGTGGCGAGCTCGCGTGCGACCTGGTCGAGCGTCATGCGCTTGCCGGAGCCGGTCGGGCACTCGACCGTGAGCGCGTCGCCATAGAAGTGCGCGTAGCGCTCGAGGGCCTCGATCAGGAGGAAGTTGATAGGGAACCAGATCGGCCCGCGCCAGTTCGAGTTGCCGCCGAAGAGCGTGGTCGTGCTCTCGCCCGGCGCGTAGTCGACGCGGTACTCGCGGCCCTCGAGCGCGAGCACGTAGGGCTCCTGCTCGTGCACGCGCGAGAGCGAGCGGATGCCGTGCGGCGAGAGGAACTCGCGCTCGTCGAGCATGCGCGCCAGGACGCGCTCGAGGCGCTCGCGCGAGGGGATCGAGAGCAGCTCGTGGCCGTGCCACGCGCTGCACTCGAGGTAGCCGATGTGGCGCGCGAGGTCCTTGCGGTTCTCGAGGAACCAGCGCATGCGCTTCTCGAAGCCCGGCAGGCGCGCGATCGTGTCCTTCTCGAGGATCTCGACCGCGATCAGCGGGATCAGCCCGACCAGCGAGCGCACGCGCAGCGGCACGTTGCGGTCGGGGAGGTGCAGGACGTCGTAGTAGAAGCCGTCCTCCTCGTTCCACAGGCCCGTGCCGCCGAGCGAGTTCATCGCGTCGACGATCGAGACGTAGTGCTCGAAGAACTTCGAGGCGAGGTCCTCGTAGGACGCGTCGTGGCGCGCGAGCTCGAGCGCGATCGAGAGCATCGTGCCGCAGTAGAAGGCCATCCAGGCCGTGCCGTCGGCCTGGTCGAGCGCGCCGCCCGAGGGCAGCGGGGCCGAGCGGTCGAAGACGCCGATGTTGTCGAGCCCGAGGAAGCCGCCGGCGAAGATGTGCTTGCCGTGCTTGTCCTTGCGGTTGACCCACCAGTTGAAGTTGAGCAGCAGCTTGTGGAAGACCTTCTTCAGGAACTCGAGGTCGCGCGCGCCGCTCTTGCCGGACTTCTTGTAGACGCGCCAGGCGGCCCAGGCGTGCACGGGCGGGTTCACGTCCGACAGCGCCCACTCATAGGCCGGGATCTGGCCGTTCGGGTGCATGTACCACTCGCGCAGGAAGAGCTCGAGCTGGCCCTTGGCGAAGTCGGGATCGATGCGCGCGAAGGGCAGCATGTGGAAGGCGAGGTCCCAGGCCGCGTACCAGGGATACTCCCACTTGTCGGGCATCGAGATCACGTCGCGGTTGTAGAGGTGACCCCAGTCGGCGTTGCGGCCGCTCTTGCGCTCGGCCGGCGGCGCGGGATGGTGCGGGTCGCCCTCGAGCCAGTGCGGCACGACGTAGTGGTAGAACTGCTTCGACCACAGCAGGCCCGCGTAGGCCTGGCGCGCGACGGCGCGCTCGGCCGGCGTGAGCGTGGCCGGGATGCGCTCGGCGTAGAAGGCGTCGGCCTCGGCGCGGCGCGTGCGGAAGAGCGCGTCGAACTCGGGACCGAAGGGCTGCGGCGGCGCCTCGTCGACGGCCGAGAGCCGCAGGCGCACGACCACGCGCTCGCCGGGCGCGAGCTCGAGGCGGTACAGCGCCGCGGCCTTCGTGCCCGTGCGCGCAGGATTGACCGCCTCGCGCCGGCCGGCCACGACGTACTCGTGGAAGGCGTCCTTCACGTGCGGTGAGGCGCCGGGCGCGCTCCACAGGCGCTCGAGGTTGGTCTCGTTGTCGGTGAAGAGCCACTCGGGCTTGCCGCAGCGCGGACCCGCCTCGGCCGCCAGCGTGAAGCGCCCGAGCTCGTCGTGCTCGGCCTCGAGCGCGAGCTCTCCGCTCGCGCGCAGCACGGGCTTCGGGCCGTGCTCCTCGCTGGCGCGGCCCCAGCTCCAGTGGTTTCGGAACCACAGGGTCGGCAGGAGCGCGAGCGGGGCCGCGCGGTCGCCGCGGTTCGTGAGCGTCAGGCGCACGAGGATGTCCTCGGGCGAGGCCTTGGCGTACTCGACCTCGACGTCGAAGTAGCGCTCGCCGTCGAGCACGCCCGTGTCGGCGAGCTCGTACTCGCCGTCCTGGCGCGAGCGCCGCGCGTTCTCCTGGACGAGCTGCTGGTAGGGGAACTCGCGCTGCGGATAGCGGTAGAGCGCCTTCAGGTACGAGCTCGTCGGCGTGGCATCGAGGTACCAGTAGAGCTCCTTCACGTCCTCGCCGTGGTTGCCCTGCGGGCCGGTCAGGCCGAACAGGCGCTCTTTCAAGAACGGGTCCTTGCCGTTCCACAGCGCGAGCGCGAAGCACAGGCGGTTCTGGCGATCGGTGATGCCGAGCAGTCCGTCCTCGCCCCAGCGGTAGGCACGCGAGCGCGCGTGCTCGTGGGGGAAGTAGTGCCAGGCCGCGCCGTCGGGCGAGTAGTCCTCGCGCACCGTGCCCCACTGGCGCTCGGAGAGGTACGGGCCCCAGCGCTTCCAGTTCTTCTGGCGCGCGGCGTCCTCGGCGAGGCGCACACCCTCGGCGGTCGATTCGTGGGTCATGGTGAGGGCTATCGTGCCGTGCCGCGCTCCAAGTTGCAGCCGTGAGGAGGCGGGACCGGCGCGTGCGGGGCCGCGGCTCGCCCGGCGCGCAGCGGCGCGGAGGGGGACGCGCGGTAAGCTGGCGCGCATGCTGTGGCGCTGGTTGCCGGTCGCGCAGGGGCTTTCGCTCGTCGGGCTGCTCTGCGCCTGTGGTGGCTCCGCGCCGGAGCGCGTCGAGCTCCTGGTGAACGCCGCCACGAGCACGCGC